>ENA-OQNO01000533-OQNO01000533.1-human-gut-metagenome-genome-assembly--contig:-NODE-533-length-35475-cov-3.730565_pt1 | contig 35475 bp, 30 predicted proteins | sample MGYA00242629_ERZ504880 | MGnify/ENA primary metagenome ERZ504880 (study PRJEB26092, sample SAMD00036377) | human gut metagenome | host: Homo sapiens | study: EMG produced TPA metagenomics assembly of... | reverse complement strand
TTGTTTGGTTCGTATACAATAATTGTATTCGTTCTGAATTTTCTCATTCAAAGCCATCAAACAATGGCTTGTTTTATTAGAATTTTCAGGGTTTTACATACTGTTCAATCTTCTGTTTTCAAAGTGCTTTGTGTTGTTATGTTCTCAACAGCAACTCGTTTATATTACCATATCGTTTCTGTTTTGTCAACAACTTTTTTTAAATTTTCTTTTCAGCTTTTCAGCTGAGCCCTGCACCGGACTGTGTCCGTGCTGGAGTTATAATATATCATGTTCGCCAAATAAAGTCAAGGGAATTTGTTCCATTTTCTCAAACAATTTTTTGCAACACTAAATATGCTCTTATTTCTTGATTTCTCCTATATTTTGTGGTTATAACAAAAATCGCCGGACAGACATTTTTTCATTCTGACCAGCGATTTGTTTTAATTGAATATATGATATCAACAATTGCAGACCTACAGCATACCATGGATGACGCTCAAAACAATTGCATTCAGGAAATTATGTTCATATAGAAAGGACAGCCATTTACTGGCTTCCACCTGATGAATCAGTGTCATTCCCCATGAAGTACCGGAGCACGCAGTTAGGACCAGACAGAGAATCCAGAGAAAAATCAGACCCTGAACACCTCCGAGGAGCGCACCCGCAATTTTATTCATTCCAGAAAGGATCGGAAGGCGGGCAATCAAATCCAGCCAGCGCACCACCAGCTTAATCAGAAGATATACGATCGCAAACATCAGGACGAAGCCCACGGAATTTAAAATCATGTCCGCCAGATAGTTTCCTATATAATCAGCAAAGGCATTGACTCCCAAAAACTCATAGACTTCGTGATTATTATTTTCTATCAGCGCCGATTTGACATTCTGAGGCAGATTAAGGTTCTCGATAATCGTCCGCTGTACGGATGGCACATCTTCATCTTTCTCTTCCTCATCACCAGTTTCTTCCGGCAGGCCGATGCCTGCAGCCTGCTTCATGCTGTTAGACAGTGTCTGCTGTATCGATGTATTTTCTTTTAAATATTCTGTTACTTTCGGCATGGATACGTGCACAATTGCCAGAGCCGCCACTAATGCCACCATAGATACCGCAAGCCGGATAAATCCCCTGTAATGTCCGTATAAAACCATGGACAGCAGGTAGACCCCGGCCGCGATCGATAACCAATTTTCCATAAAATTCCTCGTTATAATTCTGCCTCCAGGACGAATCGGTATATGGCCGATGCCACTCCATCTTCGTCGTTTGTGTCCGTAATATAGTCAGCTGCCTTGCAGAGATCCGGTCGGCCATTTTTCATGGCTACGCCGATTCCGGCCTCTAAGATCATGGAGAAATCATTTTCCCCGTCTCCCATAGCCATCGTTTGCTCTCTCTTAAGCCCCAGATGCTCCGCCAGCCGGCGGATACCACCACCTTTTGTCGCTCCTGGCGCGTTGATTTCAAGATTCGTGGGCATGGAGGAGGTAATGAGAATTCCATCGATCTCTTCCAGCACCTTTCTTACCTTTGTTCGTTCTTCTATCTCAGGAAAAAACAAATTAATTTTCTCCACTGGCTTCCGGCAGGTTTCAAGAAACTCAATAATATTCGGATAAACATCTCTGGTCATCCGGACCACTTCCTGAAGCTCCGGCCTCAGACCGTATTCCGTTAAATGTTCGTAGAAACGCGGTTCGGTAATGCCGCGACGCTCAATGTATGGATCGTACATTACGTGATACTGATCAATAATTTTTAATATCTTCAGCGCCAGCTCCCATGGAATGGTACACTCCGACAGCGTTAAATCTTCTTTCATATCCTCTACCACGGCGCCATTCGTTGTAATGGCATACCGTACTCCCGGCAGTTCCCGGACGACTGAAGGAATCCCAGACACGGTTCTTCCGGTCGTCGGAACAATGTGAATGCCTCGTTCCAGGCATTCCGTCAGCGCCTGTCTGTTACGGGAAGACAGACGCTTCTGGCTGTCCAGAAGCGTTCCGTCTAAATCAAGTGCAATTAATCTGATATCCACAGTTCATGCTCCAATTAGTTATTTGATACCGCCGTCCACCAATCCGGTTCCTGTGCAGAATCAAAGGTTTACAGCAGAGTTACCGCCGTTTTGATTAGTAAATAAAATGCTCTTCTTTCAGGATCAGAAGGCCGTCTTTATCGTATTTGGATGAGAATATTCCCTTGACGCGCTTTCCGAAGGATGGCTTTTCTGCACGGTCTGCCGCTTCTTCAATCAGGCCTTCCGCATTCTCTCTTGTCAGCGCCACTCCATCCTCTTCCATGATCTCGATTCGCTCATACAGGGCCAGCATGCTCTTGCCGGTTATGCTGCAGTCAATTTCATTAGCATAACGGCAGGCGTACTGAGCGAACTCGTCAATATCCATCTCTTCCCCGTGACTTCCAGGACCATCATCATTGCGGTAAGACATGGCTTCCTCGCCGTCTTCGTCTTCTTCCACATAGTAATCGTCATTTTCATCATAGGTCTCTTCCGGTTCCATCTCCTCGTAAACCGGCTTTTTACGGTTGCGGAACAGACCTTTTTTCTTTTTCGGCGCCGCTTCCGCATCCGGGAAATCATCGTAAGCTTCCTCTTCATAAGAATCCGTCTCATATGACTGTGCATCTCTGATATCCTGATCGTAAGAATTCTCTTCATAAGGTTCATCGGCGTAAGCCTGCTGACGGCGCGGTTCAGGAATAACCTCCTGGACTGGTGGAGCCGGCTGGCGTCTGACCGGAGCATCATTTCGTTCCGGATAGAGAGGTCTCACCGCAGCTTTGGGAGCAGCAGCCCTCTTAGCAGGCTCTTCATTTCTTGCCGTCGGACGCGGCTCCTGTGCCGGAGATATGGTTTGAGTATACTCCTCGCCAGGTTCATAGCCTTCTCCGCTTCCTATGCATTCAAACTTGCTGGCAAGACGCGGATGGTTTCTGTGAAGATTCTCCATCTGTTTGGGATTATCGATCAAAACGACGATCATGCCGCTGTTATCGTGATTCATCAGTTCATATAATTCTTCTAAGGCTTCCGGAGTCAAATCTCCTGCCTCTTCTATAACAAGATCTTTTCCGGCCAGTTTAGATGCGGATGCGAGCACACCTCTTTTGGAAAGCTTCTCTCCTGTAATCTTGGCGACCGGATTTTTTATGCCGGATTCATTATGGATCTGCTTTAATGCCTCTACAGCAATTTTAAGTCCTTTTTCAGGAGTCCTGGCTTCAATCATCAAATGATTTAATACAGGAGGTTCTTCCTCTTCCTCTTCAAGGTCTTCTATCTCAAGAACATCATCTTCTGTACGCCGTTTGTTCAAAACAGTGACATTTGCGGTATGGTCTTCCTGTGTGCTGTATTCAGAATCCCCCTGAACGTAAGCGGAATTATCGCATTCTGATTCATCATAGGATGTCTCTGGTTCATCATAGGCAGTCTCTCCATAGGCCGGATCATCACCAGTTGATTCACCATCTGCGGAATCGCTGTATGCAGTCTCACTGGAAACCGATTCACCGGAAACTGATTCATCAGTAACCTCGTCACTATAAGCAGCGTCGCCGTATGCAGTATCGCCATAGGCAGTCTTACCGTATGCAGTGTCATCATAAGCAGTCTTACCATATTCCGGATCGTCATAATCAGATGCACCGTAAGCTACGTCATCAGTCAAATTCCCGCCGTAAGCTGATTCTTCAGAAGTATTTTCTCCATAAGCTGCTTCCCCATAGGAGTTATCTCCATAAACTGCGCCTTCATGGTTGTTTTCTCCATAGGCAGAATCTCCGTAGGTATTTTCACCATAGGCGGTCTCTCCATAGGTACTCTGGCCATGGGAGGTGTCTCCATATGCATGTTCCCCATAGCCTGGCTCTCCATATGCATTTTCTCCATAAGCTGCCTCTCCATACGCATTCTCTCCGTATACCGGCTCGCCATAGGAATTCTCCCCATATCCTGGCTTTCCATAGGTATCTCCGCCATAAGCCTGTCCGCCATAAGAAGTGTCGCCATAGGAGGCATCGCCATAAGAAGATTCCCCATAGGATTCTCCATATCCAGAATTTCCATAGGTGTAATCTTCCTCTATCACCGGCTCTGCAGGGACTTCATCAGCCCTCTCCGGCATACGCATCATTCCGCGCGGTCTTGGCATCGCAGAGGCAAGGCGCTCTGCATTCCCAGCCATATGGACTACGGCATCCGCTGCACCATATGCAGCACCAGCCATTCCGTCTGCTGCCCCGGCAAATGCATCTCCTGCATATGCAGTTCCTGCTGCCGCGGTCTCTCCGGCCGCTATGGAAGCGCCATCATATTCAGAGTTCCTCATAACCGGGCGGTTAATCCGTCTGATATCATCGAGTACCCGTGTGTTGTCATGTCTTCTGGGGCGCTGTTCAGCCGGCGGTTCCTCGTAAGACATGCGGGACATCTCCCGGGCCAGTCCCTCCTGAACCTCGGCCTCCTGCATCCTGGCCTGTAAATCTCCATAATAGGGTTCCTCCGGCATGTCCATCCCCGGATTACCATCATCATAGTATTCTTCATCCTGCTCCGGAACATTCATCTGGCCTCCGCCGAGTCCGTATTCCTGTTCCACAGCACGAAGCTTTGCCTCATATTTATCACGGTTTTCCACCAGATCCATCTGGTAGGTCGTAAGCGGTGCGTACTGGATTTTCAGTTCCATCGCCTTATCCACGTATTTTCCAAGACCAAACATCAGCATGATCTTATCGCAGGTCTCCACGCATCTGTCGGCCATACCTGCTATGCTGTAAAGCTCAGCCAGCTCATACAGCCATTTCTCATCAATTTCCTGACTTGTATAAGATTCAAGAGAATGGATTAACTGCTGGGCAGGCGCACCTTTTGCTTTCAAAATTAAATAGCGTAGAAGCTGCTGTCTCGGATCATCTCCGGCCAGATCGCTGAATTCCCTGTAATATGCCTCAGCCTCATCAATATTGCCCTCTTTTAATGCGAGTTCTGCCAGCTTATAGAGCAGACGTTTCCCAATGGGGGCACGTTCAAACGCCAGAAGAAGAATCTCTCTGGCCTCTTCATAGTCCTCATTTTTTTCGTAAACCATGGCTACCATAGACAGCAGGTTCGTGTTCCGCACACGTCTCCAGTCAATGGTATCGGCAATCTTCATGGCCGTCTCATAATCACTCTTGCCGACAAGCTTCTTTATCTGTTCAACTTTAATATTAAACTCGTACTTATCCATTCTTTTGCATCTCCTAACAAGGTTAATGAGTTACAGTTCGACCCGGCCTTCCAGGGCCCGTAACAATGTCACTTCATCTATGTATTCCAGATCTCCGCCGACGGGCACGCCACTGGCAATACGGGTTACCCGCACGCCTGTAGGCTTTATCAGCTTGCTTAAATACATCGCCGTAGTTTCCCCTTCGAGACTGGAATTGGTAGCGATGATAACTTCTTCCACATCACCCTGAAGCCGCTGCATCAGCTCCTTCAGTTTGATATCATTCGGGCCGATTCCCAGCATGGGAGAGATCGCTCCATGAAGCACATGGTAAACACCGTCATACTTCCCCGTTTTTTCGTAAGCCGCCAAATCCCTTGTATCCTCAACAACCATGATGACTTTATGGTTGCGTTTGTCACTTTTGCAGATCGGGCACAGCTCCTGGTCTGTTAGAGTGAAACACTCCTTGCAGTAATGGACATTATGCTTCGCCTCAGTAATGGATGAGGCGAGGCTCGTTACTGATTCCTCCGGCATATTGATAATGTGAAATGCCAGACGCTGTGCGGATTTGCTTCCTATTCCGGGAAGCTTGGATAGCTCTTCTATTAATTTCGTTATCTGACTGCTGTAATAATCCATGATTAGAAAGGAAAGCCTCCGCCCATACCGCCGAGGCCGCCGGTCAGCTTGGACATGGCCGCACTGCTCTCTTCCTCCATCTGGCGGAACGCCTCGTTGGTCGCAGCCACAATCAGGTCTTCCAGCATCTCAATATCATCCGGATCCACCACTTCTTCAGTAAGCTTCACCGCAGTCACTTCCTTCTTTCCGGAAACGGTAACGGATACTGCTCCGCCGCCCGCTGTCGCCGTATACTCTTTTGTCTCCAGCTCCTTCGTCGTCTCTTCCATCTGACGCTGCATTTTCTGAGCCTGCTTCATTAAATTATTCATATTGCCAGGCATTCCGCCTGAAAAACCGCCACGCTTTGCCATGGTGTATGTCCTCCTGTTAATCTTCTATTATAATATCCATGTGAATGTTTTCTTTTAATTCTTCGTCACTGACGTAAATGGTATCGAGGCGTTCTCCGCCGCCCCGCAGTCTTGCCTTAAAATAAATTGATTTCTGATAATGTTCTTCCACATACCGTTCGATGTCTCCCAGAGTCGTCGGACGGCTGCCAATAATAAAATTGCTCTGGTCTGTGAACACAACACAGAGACAGCTTTCTCCCGCCGGTTCTACCACCGTATCCCGGAAACTGGCCCGGATCGGACCTCCCAGGTCTTTTACAATCTTTCCCCACTCGTTGCGGACCAGATTTAAGTCTTCCAACTGCCCCTTGGGGAGCGCAACGCGTTCCGCAGGTGTCACCGGTTCTGACGGGGCGCCGTTTCCGCCCGTTCTTCCATTGTCTCCGGTCGGTACGGAATCCATACCGATACCACCTGAAGGTATGGCGCCAGTTACAAAGACGCCTTCTTCCAGCTGTTTTTCAATGTTGCCAATTCGCTGAATGACGGAATCCAGATTTTCTTCCATCTCGGGGCGGGTCAGTTTAATGAGAGCCACCTCGATCAGCACCCGCTTCTGGGATGCGTAGCGAAGCTGGTTCGAGAGATCGGAGAACACCCTGATAAACCGCAAAAGCGTCTCTCCATCGACCAGGCCGGCTTCTTCCATCAGAAGATTCATATTCTCCGCTGACATATCCAGCATATTTTCCGCGTCATCCACAGACTTTACAATGAGAAGGTTTCTGAGATACCAGATAAAGTCTGTTACAAACTGCCCCAGCTCGCGTCCCTGGATTACCATCTCCTCCAGACTCTTAATACAGTCCTTCGTCCGGTTCTCCACGACAGCGCGAAATAACTGGCTGAATACCGTAATATCTACGGCGCCGAGGACATCCAGCACATTGTCATATGTCAGAATCTCTCCATAATGGAAGGCCACGCACTGATCCAGAAGGCTCAGCGCATCACGCATGGCCCCATCCGCCGCTTTGGCAATATAGGCCAGCGCCTTGTCCTCCACTGAAATATGCTCAGCTTCGGTCAGCTTCTGCAAATGAGACACAATGGTATCAACCGTAATCCGCTTAAAATCATACCGCTGACACCGTGACATGACCGTGACCGGTATTTTCTGCACTTCGGTGGTCGCCAGAATAAAGATGACATAAGACGGAGGTTCCTCCAGCGTCTTTAAGAGGGCGTTGAAGGCTCCTGTAGAAAGCATATGAACCTCATCAATAATATAAACCCGGTATTTTCCTTCCGTAGGGGGATACTGGACCTCGTCCCTGATCTCACGGATATTCTCGACGCCGTTGTTGGAAGCGGCGTCGATCTCCACTACGTTTAAGGAGGAGCCAGCCGCGATATTCTTACACGTCTGGCACTCTCCGCAGGGACTGCCGTCCACCGGATTCTCACAGTTAACCGCTTTCGCAAATATCTTTGCAATACTGGTCTTACCGGTACCTCTGGTACCGCAGAACAGATACGCATGTCCGATACGGTCGGATACTATCTGGTTTTTCAAAGTCTGTACTACATGGTCCTGGCCTCTGACATCCGCAAAGGACGCAGGACGCCATTTCCGGTATAATGCCGTATACGACATGCTCTATGGCTCCTTACTCATCGCCGAAGCTGATGCCTATCATCTTGGCTTCCTTAATGATAGAACTCTCAGGATCGACCGTCTTTAATTTACCGGCAACTTCTTCCAGCGGCACCTTCACGATCTCATCGTTGATCACTGCCACCATATTGCCGTATTCCTTATTCTTAATCAGATACGCGGCCTCCGCGCCCAGACGTGTCGAAAGAACCCTGTCGTATGGACATGGTTCGCCGCCTCTCTGCATATGGCCGGGAACAGTCACACGGACTTCCTGTCCCGTGCGTTCTGTAATCTGAGCGCCGATCTCATAAGCGACCGACGGATAGATCAATCCGTTTTTCTTCTTTTCTTTCAATTCTTTCTTGGTAAGAGCGGCGTCCTCCTTGGAAATGGCACCTTCCGCCACTGCCAGGATAGAGAAACGTTTTCCCCTCTTCGTCCTGCTCTTTAACGCTTCCACGACAATATCCAGATCATAAGGGATCTCGGGAAGTAAAATAATGTCCGCTCCCCCTGCAATTCCTGCATACAGGGTAAGCCAGCCTACTTTATGGCCCATGACCTCCACAATAAATACACGGCCGTGAGATGCCGCCGTGGTGTGGATGCAGTCAATAGCGTTGGTCGCCACATTGATGGCGCTCTGAAAACCAAAGGTCACATCGGTTCCGTATAAATCGTTATCAATTGTCTTCGGCAGATGAATGATATTCAGCCCTTCCTCACGAAGAAGATTTGCCGTCTTCTGACTGCCGTTTCCTCCCAGAACAACGAGACATTCCAGTTTCAGCTTTTTATAGGTGTGCTTCATCGCTTCTACCTTGTCGAGTCCGTTCTCATCCGGTGTACGCATCAGTTTGAACGGCTGTCGAGAGGTGCCAAGGATTGTCCCGCCTTCCGTCAGAATCCCTGAAAACTCTGACTGCTGCATAACACGGTAATCAGCATAAATCAGGCCCTTGTATCCGTCTTCAAAACCAATTATCTCCACATCGTCATACATTCTGTACAGCGCCTTTGCCACACCGCGCATTGTCGCGTTTAAGCTCTGGCAGTCGCCGCCGCTTGTAAGCATTCCAACTCTCATCATCAAAGCACACCCCTTCTTAGATTCATGTTTAGGAAAATAGATACTATATACCCATTTTGTACATAATTATAATACAAAGGGAAGGGTGGGGCAAGGGAAAACTTTGTTCTATCGGGAAATGTAAGAAAATTACCAGTTAAATGGTAATGATTGTACATATAGAAAGACACCGGATTTTGCTTCCCCGGTGTCTTATTGTCTTCTATTCGCTGTATTTTATTTATATTTTTAATCCGTGCGTCTCACTTTGTATCGTTACCACAGGCGTTACCCTGACAGTTAACTCAGTCCAGGCTGCCTCACGGCACACAGGAGGTTCCACTTAGTGCTGCTGCATTCCTGCCCTGACACGGTTCATGAATTCCTGTTGCGTAAGACCCAAACGTCATCGCCACTTATCAGGGGCAGCCCTGCAATAGACGATCCGAGGTGAGACATCACCCCTGCTAGAGCGGATTGCAGGTACAGGGCACCGCTATCTCCCCGGCTGCACGGAAACTTTATGACATGTGTTGGTCTGTATGCGAACTTTCCATATATATACATATATTAACGCACACGTATACATCTTTTCATGTATAGCCAATTTAGTATACATGGAATCCGGCTATTTGTCAAGGAGTCGTCTCTTCCTGTTTTTGTTTTTTTATGGCTGCTTTCTTTTCCCTGAGAGCCTTAAAAAAATCCTTCATAAGCCGTGAACATTCTTCCTCCAAAACGCCGTTCTCCATCTCAACCTGATGGTTAAAACCGTCCTCATGAAGCAAATCGAGCACAGATCCGGCACACCCGGCCTTCGGGTTCATGCAGCCGATTACGACTTTGGGTATTCTGGCCTGGACGATTGCCCCGGCGCACATGGGACATGGTTCCAGGGTCACATACATGGTACAGCCTTCCAGCCTCCAGTCCCCCATCTTCTTACATGCTTTTTTTATGGCAATGATCTCCGCGTGAGACAGAACATTCTTATCAATCGTTCTCCTGTTATATCCCCTCGCAATAATCTTGTCCTCATAGACGATGACGCATCCGATGGGTACTTCCCCGATAGCCCCCGCTTTCCGGGCCTGTCCTATAGCAGCACGCATATATTTTTCATCAGCATTCATGCCGGTCCCTCTTTTCACTCATTTCAAAAATATGGTATACAATGAACACTTGCCAGGTTCTTTCAAACACACCGGGAGGTCTTTCACGAACTTAGTGTTTATGATATACTTACTTTTAAGTGCACTGATAACCAATGCATTTTAGTATATCACGAAAAATACACCATGAAAATAAGGAAGCGAAAATTATGAAAATTTGCGGTCTGCAAAAAACAACTCTCCTGGATTTCCCCGGCCATGTCGCTGCCACCATATTTTTAGGCGGCTGCAACTTCCGCTGCCCTTTCTGCCACAACAGCGGACTCCTGGGAAATGATGCCGAAGAAGCCATGAGTGAGGCTTCTCTCTTCACCTTCCTGAAGCGGCGCACATCTGTCTTAGAGGGGGTCTGCATCACGGGCGGAGAGCCAACACTCTCCGACGATCTGGAAGATTTTATCCGCAGGATCAGGCAGATGGGTTACTTAATCAAACTGGATACCAACGGCTATAAGCCCGCCGTCTTAAAGGATCTCGCCGGGAAAGGGCTTCTCGATTATATCGCAATGGATATCAAGGCCGGCCGGGAAAATTACCCGCGCGTGGCAGGCATTCCCGGCATTCAGATGGAAAAAATAGAGGAAAGTGCGGCATTTCTGATAAATGGCTCCATCCCGTATGAGTTCCGCACCACCGTCGTGAAGGAACTTCATGACAGCCAGGATTTTCTGGATATCGGACGGTGGCTTGAGGGTTGCCGGCACTACTACCTCCAAAACTATGTGGACTCCGGTGAAGTCCTTTGTTCCGGCTTCAGTTCGTGTACCAAGGAAGAGCTTCTGGCTTTTGCAGAAATTCTCCATCCATATATGGCTGGCGTTTCTCTGCGCGGAATCGATTATTGACAGATGGCTGACGGTATCAGCTTCCAATCTTGACATCGGTATACCAGTATCCGAAACGTCCGTCTTCTATTGGCTGATTCTTTGACAGAACAAAATTGGGGAAACCAAACATCGATGCCATATACCGCTCATTACTGTAATAATGCCCCGGGACCCCCAGCAGATAGCGTGGAGTCCCCTCCGAGTTAAACAATTTTGCCAAAATTAAATAGCGGTAATTATAATATCCATGAAGCAGGAAACTGTTATTTCCGTATACCCATATCTCTCTGGGCAGAAGGCCGATATCCTGTGGCTTAATAGTCAGGATTTCACAGCCCTTTTCATAATCAAAATCCAGGATTTTTGTGTGATCCCGTCTCAAATTCTCCCATACCCGTTCGCTGGAATCTTCATCCTCTTCCTCAGTCTTTAACAACCGTTCCAGTTCCATTGGATTGCCCGGAACAGACTGAGGTTTCTGAGCCTTTTGGGGCTCCGGTGCCTTGGGTTCTTCATCCACCGTATGTGCCAGCGCGGCTCCCGATACTTCATCCGTTCTGTGGGATTCTGCATTTTCCGGTATTATTTCCGGCGCTGGTTTTGATGTTGTTAACGGCGATGGTTTTGATGATGAGAACGCTGCTGATTTTGATGCATATCTATCCGGATTTTCACCTCTTACTGCGGCCGGTTCTTCGGGCTCTCCGGATTCCTGTATAGGTTCCGCCATACGAGATTTCGCTGCGTAATTTTCTGAGGCGCTCATTTTGAGAGAATCATGTGTGTCTCCCGCCGGGCGTATGTCAGAACTGTACCACATACTTTCTACCGGACGATTAACCGGATATCCGCGCATTCCTTTTGGCGCGGCGGTTTCTGAAGAGCTTTGAACAGCGTCTTTTGAGGTCATTTCCGAAATGTCATCAATTCCGTCTGTCGAATACGTTTCTGATATTTCCTGCATGGATTCCTCTGTATGGGAACTGGAAATATTCTGCGTACCGGTCATTGTGCCGGAGATAACAGAATTTTGTGTATTCTCCATGGCATATGTGCCTGGAATGCCATATATATCGCTTGCTGAATGGGCGCCGGACGTTTCATATGTGTCCTGGCTGCCATACATGTCTGGGGCTTGCTGCGCATATTCCGATGCGTGCTGTGATGCATATCCCGATATACGTTCCGGCTCATTTTCCGGACCATTTTCCGGTACTGACATCTCTGCTTCCCGAGGTTCTGGCGCATATACTCCTGATTTTATTGACTCCGGCGCGCTCAGCTCTGGTTCATTCATCCTCATTTCTTCGGCTAAACGCTCTGAATTTTCCATTTTTTCAAGCTTCTGGTACGATCCGCTTTCCGGTCTGGAGACAAAGGAACCTGATGTATCGGCCCGGTAGCAGATCGTCTCTCCCTGGATATCTTCCAGAAAATCACTCCGGGTTTCAGTCTCTTCCACATTATACAGCATCTCTTCCGGGTCAGCACCACACTGCCCTTCAGCCATAAACGGAGCCTGATTTTTTTCTTCTATATAATAAGATTCCTCCGTATCCGACTCCATTATTCCTGTGTGAAGTGTGGTAACCGTCTCGATATCCGGCATCAGTTCAGCGGCATATTCTACAGCCGGGATACTGGAAAAACCGGTGTAGCTGCGCGCAGAATTACCCTGTTTTCGATATGATCCCTCATCCACGTGTGCCATTTTCATGGGTTCCTGCTGCTGCCGATACGGTTCCTGAATTGGAGTATCCTTATCTGCAGCCGGTTCCTCCGTGCTGTGAAGATCACTCACCGGCTCTTCCACCGGCACCATTTCCGGCTTCGCCGGCTCATTCATGGATTCTATGTAAGAAGCTTTTGCTCTGGACCATTCCATCCTGGCTTCCTGCTGCCGGATCCATGCCTCCGCCGTCTGCTCCGTCGTATCTGCAGACTGTTCCACCTGTTTTCTGATGCTTTCTGCAAATGCCTTCGACTGTTCTCTGGCACTTTCCGTAAATGCCTTAAGCTGCTCCCGGGACATTTTATCCTGCTTTTCACTTTCCTTTGTATCCTGTTCATTTTCTACCGGGAACTCTTCTTCGATTTCTTTTATCGCCTTTTTAATCTGCGCCTCCTGCGCCGTTTCTTCTCTTTCTTTTGTTTCGGGAAGTGTGTTGGAAAGTTCCACCTCTGCAGCGTGGGCCACTGCATCCTCCCAGATCGTCGTGTAAGACCGCCATGTATTTTCCACATCATGGACTGTCAGTCCGTAGCACTGGTCCATGGGAATTCCGGAGTGTTCCACATCGCTTACCGAAACGACCGTACGAAATTCCCCGGAACCTCCGCGGATAAAAATATTTCCCAGCAAGATTTCCTTTTCACCGGCCAGCAGATAGACGCCGATATCATTGCCGCCCACATAAACCTTCTTAACATTCACCGTAATCTTACACTGGCTGCCCCGCGTTTCTATTTTCGCGAACCCAATGTTTTTTCCTTTGATTCCGCCTTCATAGGCATAGATATATGAGATTAGTCTCCGATAATTGGACATGATATCACCCCTTTTATAAATATTTTATGCAATTAGCCATTGAAACTATGCCATAAAAATGTTATCCTAATGCTATAAATGAAATAAAATTTTTTTTCAAGAACATGGAGGGCTATAAAAATGAGACTTTACCGCGCAAAGGATTACAATGACATGAGCCGCAAAGCGGCACACATTATTTCCGCTCAGGTTACCATGAAACCAGACTGCGTACTGGGACTCGCTACCGGATCCACACCGATCGGGACCTACAAGCAGTTGATCGAATGGTACAACAACGGTGATCTGGATTTTGCTGAAGTAAAGACTGCCAATCTGGACGAATACAAGGGACTGACAAGAGATAACGATCAGAGCTACTACTATTTCATGCACGAGAATCTGTTCAAACATGTCAACATCAAGGAAGAGAACACCAACATCCCTGATGGCACAGAGCCTGACGCCGCAAAAGAGTGTGCGCGTTACGAAAAAGTAGTCCATGAGTTAGGCGGTGTAGACCTCCAGCTTTTAGGCCTCGGCCATAATGGCCATATCGGCTTTAACGAGCCGGCCGATGAATATCCGAAGGAAACTCATATCGTAGACTTACAGGAAAGCACCATCGAAGCAAACAAGCGCTTCTTCGCTTCCATTGACGACGTTCCGCGCCAGGCTTATACCATGGGTATCGGAACCATCATGAGCGCGAAAAAAATACTGCTGGTAGTAAGCGGCGAGGACAAGGCTGCCATCTTACGTGAAGTCATCTGCGGACCAGTGACTCCTCGCGTTCCAGCTTCCATCTTACAGCTGCATCCGGACGTAACGATCGTAGCTGATGATGCTGCTCTTGCAAAACTCGATGACTGCTGCAAATAAAAACTGCGGTACTATTTGAACGGTACATAAATGAAAAGCCCCTTCCGGTTTCATACCGGAGGGGCTTTTCGTTTAATCACATCATTACGTTTAATTCCATTACGTGCGGCATTTAGTGACATATAGTCCATGGAATTTCGTCGTTTTTTGAGTCACAGAATACCTGCCAGAGTCTTATCGGTCATCGTTCTGACACCTCGGCGAATTATTATAACAAACCTAAGGTTGAAAGAACCGTTTAGAATTATGAAAATCATGTAAGGACATCATATTACAGTGCCCCGTACTTATCATATACCTCTCTTAAGGTTCTTCCTTCTAAAAGCTCTTTTCGCGATACGTTCTCCATAGCGGCCTTCTGTTTTGCCAAATCCAGAACATCTTCCTCAACCTCTTTTGGAATCACCACAACTCCATCAAAATCTGCAAAAATCAAATCACCTGGATTCACCAGAACATCACCACAGCGCACCGGAACATCATAATCCACCACCAGCCCCCGTCCTTTACTGTCCAGCGGACGGATTCCCGCATAAAATACGGGAAATCCCATTTTTTTGATGCGGATACAGTCGCGGATCTGGCTGTCACAGACACAGCCAACCGCCTTCCTCATCATAGCCGCTGTCGACATCAATTCCCCCCAGGGTGCGTTTGTCCCTCCGCTGTCTGTAGAGTGAACCGCTACATCATTCTCTCCCAAGCTGTCCATAGCTTCAATCTCTCTTCCATATGGATTATCCTGGACCACATAATCAGTCTCAAGCCACCGGAAAGTCCTGGCCCGCCCTACAAACACACAGCAAGTCTCGTCTAGCGGCCGCAGCCGCTGATGCATAGCCTGATGCCGGTATCCCAATTGATCCAGAATATCACACACTACCGGCACATATAAGTTATCCTTTATCCATTTATACTTTTCATGATCTGTCATTTCTGCATCTCCCTTTTTCTGTCACCTTAAGAATTCACGCTTTCGTACATTAGTGATCTTACCATTCCAGCATCTCCAATGGTTTTAAAATCCGACACTTTTCTTCCATTTCACTCTGAGCGCAGAAATATCGGAATACGTTCGGATTTTCTCCGTTCAGCTCCATGACATCATAATGGTGGGGCACAACATACTGTGGATTAACTGCCTGGGTAAGCAGAACGGCCTGTTCCGCTGTCAGATTCCCAAACTTTCCATTAATACAGGGCAAAAGAACATCTGCATGAGGACACGCTCTCAGCAGCAAATCGCAGAATGAAGTGTCTGAGGTATGATAGACGCTTTTCCCATTTTCAAATCGAATTCGGTATCCAGTCGTATCGAGAACGCCTTCATCAGTACCCAGTGCAAAAACGCCTTGTATATTGACCCCGCTTACAGCTAATCCATCCCCCTGATCCACGATTCGGATCTGCTGCGGGTTAATTCCTAAAATCTCCAGTTTTTTAGCGGCATGACGCGGCGCCACGAATATAGTCTCCTCTTTATGGGGATAGGCCCGGATTGTAGCCGGATCCAAATGATCCAGGTGGTCGTGAGTCACAATATAGATATCCGCTTTTAAATCATAAGGCGATACCGGTGCCGGATAAATCCTGGTAAATAATGGGGAATTCTCCCCGACGCAGTCACTTAAATATGGGTCAATGACCACAGATACTCCTCCGCTTTTTAAATAGAATCCGGATTGACCAAGAAACCATAAGGCGGATTTTTCGACGGACTCATATTCCTGCCAAACCATTATTCTCCCCCCTTTACCATTCATAAACCCGGTATTTTTCAATAGCCTTTTCATTCACTGTGATTCCGAGCCCCGGCCCCTGCGGGACATCCATCATACCATTTTCATCCATCTGTACCGGATTATCCATAATTTCACGAAGCATGGGACTGGAACTCACATTATATTCCAAAAACAGACTCCTTGGGAGCACCGCATTAACATGGAGACTCGCCGCAGTCAGCAAGTCCGTAAGCCATGCGTGGGGGCAAACATCAATTCCCGCTGCTTCTGCCTCCCATATAATCTTTCTAATCTGGGTAAAACCTCCACATCGTGAAATGTCGGGCTGCGCAACATCTATCTTCCCTTCCTGAATGAGTCTTCTGAATCCCCAGCCAGTTGCTTCCTGCTCCCCTGCGGCCAGTCTCGTCTTCACCCCTGCCTCTTTCACCTTTCGATAGCCTTCATAGTTCTCCGGATGCAGAAAGTCCTCCAGCCAGTAAATGCGATACGGCTCCAGTCTCCGCAGCAGCTCCACCGCATCATAAGCACTGCGGCTGGTCTTCCAGCCTGCATCCACCAACAGCTCCACACGATCTCCCACGGCTTCTCTTGCCGCCTTCACAAGCTCTATATCACGGATGACATTCTGACCAAAAACTCCCCAGCCAAATTTAATCGCGGTAAAGCCCTTTGACATATAGTAATCGCAGGCTCTCTTTATATCAGCCGGCGTCGGCCGGAATAAAGTGGACGCATACGCTCTCACCTGCTTTCTGTAACCGCCTCCCAACAGCTGATATACCGGTCTTCCCACTGCCTTTCCTATGATATCATAACAGGCAATATCGACCCCTGACATTACCTGGATGGCTACGCCGCGCCGGCCATAGTAGGCGGTCCCCAGGTAAAGCTTATTCCATATCTTCTCCACCTCGAAGGGATCTTCTCCTATAAGCATTTCCCGGATTCCTTCCATCATATCGGACCCCGTCCTCGGCGCGCCGATCAGGGAACTGGCCACATGAGGAGCCGTCTCCACATCAGACAAGCCGGTTATTCCCTCATCCGTACTGATCTTTATCAGAAAACAGTATGCGACACCAGTTGCTTCCTCGCTTCCTGCCGGATTCAAGTATTTATCCGGAGATTCCAGTATGATGCCTTCCACATCTGTAATCTTCACAAGCTACCTCCTCACGTAAATGTCAACGTCACCTTAAGCGCTTCATCTTTTCCCTTTTCCGCCAGTTCGAAAGCCTTTTCCCAATTATCAAATGGAATTCGATGCGTAATCATGTCCTTTAGTCCCAGCTCCTGCTTATCCAGCAGTTCCAGCGCCCTGTCCAGATAATTCTCATCGTTGCAGGAGCCGCATAAATTCAGCTCCTTAACATGAACACGGAACAGATCAATTGCCGGCATTGGCGTAACTGCGGAAAATACGGATAATGTTCCTCTCGCCTTCAAACAGGTAATAGCCGTGTTTACAGCCTGCCCGGTTCCCACACAGAGTACCGCGCTATCGACACCTTCGCCATTTGTCAACTGATATACTTTTTCTGATACGTCTGCCGTTTCACGTTCATGAATCGTATCTGCATTTCCAGCCATAGCCAAGCGGAATGAATGACGCCCTGTAAGAATGACTCTGCCCGGATTGTATGCCCTCAACAGTCTCGTCATAATAATTCCGAAAGGTCCGTCACCAATAATCAGTACAGTCCCGTCCTTTTTTACATTTGCCCGTTCCAATGCTTCGATACATACGCTGACCGGCTCCATCAGGCTTGCCACATCATAGTCCATAGTATTGGGAATCTTCCTTGCGCGGTCGGCTCTGATACAAAAATATTCTGCAAAAACTCCCTCCCGGTTGATTCCCAGATGCTTCATATTGCCACACAGATGCGGCAGCCCTCTTAAGCAGTTTGAACAGGTGCCGCAAGGCATAACCGGATGAGCCGCTATGCGGTCACCTATATTAAATCCAGTTACGTTCTTTCCGACTGCCGCCACCACCCCGGCGCCCTCGTGTCCCATAATCATTGGAAAATGAATTCCAAAGGAGTTGTGTTTGATATCGTTTAAATCAGATGTACAGATCGTCGCCGCCTCTGTTTTAACCAATAATTCGTCCGGGTCAGGCTGGCGAACCGAACATTCTTTTTGTGCCAGCCGCCCTTGTGCTTCCAGAACAAGTGCTTTCATCCCATTCCCCCCCCTTATTTGATTCCCAAAATCTCCAGGGAATCCCTGTTTATAATTGATTCAATCAATTGTTCTGATACCGGAGGCAGCCCGGTTCCCTTAACGATAGCATTCACACCTCGAAATCCCCGGATCGAATCCCCTGTCGTCGTTGCGGGGAAATCAGAACCGAAAAAGACCTTATTTCCGGCACCATATTCTTCTACCAGCCGCATTGCGTTATAAAACTGCCACGGCCTGTAATACAACGCTGAAACATCCGCAAATAAATTTGGTTGATGCCGAATGGCGGCAATGCATTCTCCCACCCATGGATGGCCGAGATGCGCCATCACTATCTTAAGATCTGGAAAGTCGCATGCCACCTCGTCCATCAAAACAGGATTTCCATAAGAAAGTGGTACTCCAGAGGAAAATGTCGTTGCCATGTGGGTCATAATGGGAAGATGATGCTTTTCACAATATTCATAGATCTTGTAATACTCCGGAGCATGCGGGTGCAGCCCCTGATAAACCGGACCGATCTTAACCCCTCTGCAGTGATACTTCTCATAGTCCTCTTCCAGCATTCGCATGAAATCAGCCTCTGTCGGATCAATCGATGTAAAAAACAGATACTTTTCAGAATTCTTCGAAACAAATTCCGCTGCTACCCGATTATCCACGCGCCAGCCCGTCTTTTTCCCCCTCAATCCAAATACCACAACACGGTCTGCCTCCTCGGTTCCCTTTAAATACTCTTCTTCTGAGTAATTCCAGGACTCCCGCGGAATGCTACACCTATCCAAGTCGCTGAAAAATGGCTCCGTAAAGTCATCCGGGTACCGCACATAGTGCGTATGTAAATCTACAATCATCTGTTTTCCGCCTTTCCATTTAAAAATAATTTATGGAAGTACCTGAAAGCCTTTCACAAAGCCTCTTGTCCTCATCGGTACAAATGCCTCCGCATGGCTGCAGCCGCACTGACGCCCTCGAAAACCAGAGATTTTTCCAGCCCATTCCTCGATTCCATAGCCATTTCCAAATGCCGCTTTAAATGCCTCATCCTGACTCTGATGAAGCTTTGCAAGTCGCATTTTCTCTGCCATCACGTCATCAATATCCACCCAGTGACTCGGCTCAAACTCAAAGCCATCCGCCGGTTCCACTAAGAATACAGCCGGAAATCCTTCCACAGGCGGCGCAGCCGTCTTAATCATAGGAAATGCCATCTGCATGGCGCACTGCCGCACAAGCCGGTTCACTCTCATATGATCCAAATTGTAATCGACCGGATAATGTGTAAAAATCACGTCCGCCTTTGTCCTCCGAAGAGCATCGATTAAAGCCAGCCTGACCTCTTTTCCGTCAAATAAGAATTCATCCTCAAAGCCCAGGCACTGGTAACTCCCCCCTGCCTCATTTGCCAGTGCCTCCATTTCCATTTTACGGCACTCCGAGGCCTCCTTACTGCTCATCTCCGGGTACTGCACCATCCCCATTTCGCCTCCGGTAAGACAGATAAAGTGCAGGCTGTCCCCTCTGGCCTTCATTTTCAGCATAGTTCCCAGACACATCAGCTCATCATCCTGATGCGCCATAACAGAAACAACATTCATCACATTCTCCTCTTTTCTATCCTTTCACACTTCCCGCCATGACCCCCTTGATAAAGGATTTCTGCATCATCAAAAATAGCAGAATCATCGGAAGACAGGTCAGAAGCGCCCCTGCAAATACAAGATCAAAATTACCAATTCTTGACTGGGCGAATACATAAAGCCTTTGCTGCAGCGTCTGCCTTACCGGATTATTAATCACAATCAGAGGAACCTGAAGATCATTCCACACATAGACCCCTCGCAGAACGAGCACGATTCCCGTAACAGTCTTGAGCAGCGGCATATACACATATGCATAAACCTGAAAATAGCTGCATCCGTCAATTCGTGCTGATTCCATCAGTTCTTTGGGCAGAGACCTCATGAACCCGGTATATAAAAATACAATAAACGGCATAAACATGGCTGAATATATCAGCGCCAGTCCAAAAAAATTATCAGAAAGATGAAGTGTCCTCAAAAGTGTTACAAGCGGTACCATAGCCGCCTGAAACGGCAGTGCTATCAGAGCGACAAACAGCACATAAAGCCGGTTAAAGAACTTATGGTCCGCAATATAGATCCCGTAGGCCGTCATAGACCCTAATAGGATAAAAATCAGACACGATATCACAAGTACTGAGAAGCTGTTAAAAAAAGCGACCGGATAATTCATTTTAGAAAAAGCCGAGATGATATTATCCAGTGTAAAAATATCCAGATTGATGGTGAATGGCTGCAGTGAAATATAGGAACGCTCCTTAAATGCATTATTCACTACATACCAGAACGGTAAAAGGTAAAAGACCATAATGACAATCATAATTCCATTGGTAACTGCCGCCTTCAATCGCCGTTTTCCCCTGACGCTTAAGTTCATCTGTCAACCTCCTTTCGCTCAGTCAGATGACTTTCTGTTCAGAACAAACAATTCTGCTACCGCAAATACCACCGTGATTAAAGTCAGCATAACAGCCATCGCCATCGCCTTCCCCTGTGACATTGCCTTAAACGCATACTGGTATGACATCAGCGCCATGGTCTGTGATGCATATCCTGGCCCTCCCTGCGTCAGAACGTACGGCAGATCAAACAAGGTCAGAATTGCAATCGTAGACACGATGATATTGATGGTCACAGACTGCACAATCAGAGGCAGAGTGATTCTCCAAAGCTTCTGCCACCAGTTGATTCCATCCACAGCCGCCGCTTCGTAAAGTTCCTCGGGGACCGTAGAAAGGCCCCCAAGATAGATTAAAACATAGAATCCTACGGCAAACCACACAATTGCCGCGCTCAGCGCCGGCATTACCGTCTGCTTCTGCCCCAACCAGTCCTGAATCAGGTTTTCCATCCCCATCTTTTCCAGAAGGTACACAAGCGGCCCCGTAGCCGGATTATAAATCGTTCTCCATATAAATCCCACGACTACCATGGAGACAATATTGGGAAGAAACAGGACCACTTTATAGAAATTAGCCGCCCTTCCGATATCATAAATAATTACAGCAAAAAGGATGGCCATAATATTTAAAACCGGTACATACAAGATAATTAAATAGAATGTATTGGAAAAGAGTGTCTTAAACTCCGAAGAAGCAATTACATTCCGGTAATTCTCCAGTCCGATCAAGTGGTACTCCTCTGACACTCCATTCCAGTCAGTAAAACTGTACTTAAACGAAAGAATAATCGGATATACCAAAAATACAGTAACTAACAGGACTGCCGGCAGAACAAACAGCGCCGCATTGATATATTTACTGTCCCGTCCGCTCCATTGTTTCTGTTTTCCGTTGTCTTTTTTTTTCAAAGCCGGCATCCTCCTCTCGCTAAAATCTGTGTTTTATTTCGCTGTATACAAATCCTGTAAAATCTTGGCGGCATCCTCCGGTGATATCTCATCTGTCGCCACCTGTTGAAAGGTCTGCGGAAGACGTGCATAAACGGATGGCGGCAAAATTTCAAACCAGTACGCCCCTGTTACTTCAATCTCCATCAGCCTGTCCACATATTCCTTTACTTCGTCCGTCATCTTCACCTTGTCCTGATCATATTCAATCAGAGACGGAATACTGCCTCTTGACTGCTGATACGTATAAAAACCCTCTTCATTTGCAATATAATTGACGAATTTAATAGCAGCCTCTTTATTCGGCCCATCAGCGACTGCAAATCCTGTTTCCGTTCCAAGAACAACTGCCTGTTTCTGGCCTTCCATGTTCCACGGTGGCACCATCATCCCCACATCAAATGGGCTTTCCATGAAAGAACCTGCCATCCAGATCCCCTGAAAACACATAGCTGCTTTTTCCTGTTTAAAGGAATCGAGGAGAGTGGAAACCATCGCACTGACCGAACCGGTTAGCAAATATCCATTATCATTCAAAATCTTAACCCGTTCAAAAATCCTGGCCTGCTCAGGTGTATCAAACTGGAAGGTACCGGCTGCAATCTCTTTTATGTAGTCAGGATTTTGAGATGCCACTTCCACCGCATTTCCTGTGCTCCAGGCTGTATTGGATATAGCGCCATCTCCCATGGCAACCGCAAGCGGCGCGTATCCTTTATCCTTTAAGGTCTGGCAGACTTGAAGAAATTCATTCCAGTTCTCTGGTTCTTTCGTGATTCCGGCATCCTCAAAAATATTCTTGTTGTAATAGATCAGTGTCGAAGACAGGCCCCCTGCCACTCCAAACAATTTTCCGCTTTCCGAGGTAAAAACCGGTTTTAGACTTTCAACCATATTTTTTGCCGCATCAATCTCTGCCAGATCAATGATCAGGCCGTTTTCTGCTAAATCTGCGCCAAACGAGCCTGCATTGATTGACATCACATCGGGAAGCGTGCCGGCCGCTGCCTTAGGCTGCAAATACTCCTCTACCTCACCGGGCATTGGCGTATATTCAACCTTAATTCCGTATTTCTGAGTAAAATCACTGGCAATCTGTTCCGCCGCATCTAACCAGTCATTCGACATCAAAGCAACAGTAATGGTCGTATCAGACTCCGGCGCCTCTTTTTTGCTCTCTGCTGCCGCCGTTGTTTTTTCGCTGCCTCCCTGGTCACTACCTCCTTTCGTCTGCTGGCACCCAGTCATCATAACCATGGACAGAACTGCCGCCAACATCATCACAAGCTTAAACTTTTTCATAAAATCCTCCTTTTCCTGTGCAGTTTCCAATGTTTCTGCAAAAATTGTGATCTCGTTCCGTATACCTATATTTTATCTGGATTTATTTTCGTTTAACAGGTATGAAATTTATAAAAAGGTTTAAATTCTTTTACAGTTTTATTCGATTCTCCTCTTTATATTTACTCACAAAATATTTAATGGTACAATATAGTAAGTCATATATGGCGAGGAGACATATTTTATGAAAAAATGGTACCTAAATCTCAGTATTAAGTACAAACTACTGATTATGTTTTATTTTTTCCTGGCATTATTATCCATGTCTTTTTACTACTATAATAACAGGATTGCCGCCGCTAACCTTATGGAAAATGTTGGCAATGCCAATCTCTATCTCCTGGAACAGATTAACTCCAATGTTCTGTTTCTGCGGCGTGAAATTGAAGACATGACGACGCAGCTTATGGTTCAGCCACAGGTACAGGCTTACATTCAGCCCTATGATTCTGCCACCAGCGAGACACAGAAAATGTATATCGACTCCAGTCTGAAAAACGCAGTCAATCTTATTACCTCCAAGGATTATGTCTCTTCGCTCTCCGTCTGCGGCTTTCAAAATAACTCTGTTCCATTTATTCGAACAATTGACAGTCGTTTTTCCCTTCCCGACTATGAAGAACTGTCCCATACAGAATTTTTTCAGGCTGCAAAAGCTGCAAAAGGAAAGCCTGTATGGCTGGAAAACTCAGATGAAACATACCTCTTTGCAGCTAATAATAAATACAACCGTATTTTTATGATCCGTATGATAAGGGAGTACAATACCTATGAAAATATGGGATTGATCGTGGTCGGCATCAGCGAACCCGCACTGCGCCGGGAGTACACCCGGGGAATTAATATGAATGAAGGCGGTATTGCCATCTTCAGCAAAGCAGGAAGCCTTATATCAGGAACTGGTAACGCCAACCTGTCACAACTGCCTCAAGATAAACTTCTTCAGTATCAGACAGAGAAAAACGGTGTGGAAATCTACGAATCATCAAAAAACACGCTTCTTTTAAGCCATATAACGGATGAAAAAACAGGCTGGACCTATCTTTATGGAGTACCAACCGCATTGCTTACAAAAAGCATTGACAATTCCGCCAATTACCTCATTCCATTCTGTTTTACAGCACTTTTGCTTTCTCTTCCTCTGGTACTGTTTGCATCTCTCCTGATCATACGACCCATCCGAAAACTGCTGGCCGCCATGCATTCGTTTGAAAACGGTAATTTTGACTCTTCTATATCCTTTCATTACAGAGATGAAATCGGACAGCTTGGCAATGGTTACAACGAGATGGTAAAAAGCCTGGCCGAGTTGATCGATAGAGTCTATGTTATCCAGATCAGAGAACAGGAAGCAGAATTAAATGCCCTTCAGAGCCAGATTAATCCTCACTTTCTCTATAATACTCTGGATTCTATCTACTGGAAAACACTTGCAAAGGGGGAGACTGAAATTGCTGAAATGGTGTGGACTCTATCCAATCTGTTCCGAACCAGCTTAAATAAAGGAAACCGTTACGTAACGGTGGACCACGAATTTCAGTTTCTTGAACAGTATTTAAGGCTGCAGCAACTAAGATATGGGAGTAAGATTACGTATCAAATTGATTTGGCAGAAAACGCAAAGACTCTTTTTATTCCAAAGCTCATCCTTCAGCCAATCGTTGAAAATGCGATTTACCATGGCCTGGAACCCAAAGGTGAACAGGGATCCGTAACGGTATCGTGTTTCTTACAGGCTGACAAACTGCACTTTCGAATGAGTGACAATGGAGTGGGGATGGAGACCCAGGTCCTCACCGCTCTCCGCGATGGTACAAACCAGTCTACCACCACCGGAGGTTATGCTCTGCATAATGTAAGAGAGCGTCTGCGCATTATCTATCAGAACAATTTTACCATGACCATAACCAGCAATAAGGGCCTGGGAACCACTGTCACTCTGATTCTGCCAGCATTACAGGAGGGAGAATATGCTTAAACTGTTAATAGCAGACGACGAAACCGATACCAGCAATGCAATCCGGCGTACGATTCCCTGGATAGATTACGACATCCTTCTCTGTTCAGAAGCCACTAACGGAAAAGAGGCCATAGAGATTATCGAAGCCGAACATCCGGATATAGCCCTGCTGGATGTCCGCATGCCGCTTTTAGACGGATTGGGGGTTGTAAAATATATTCATGATAAACAGTTAAACGTTCGAACGATCATCCTGAGCGGGTACGATGAATTTTCTTATGCCCAGACAGCCCTTAAGTATGGCGTCTCCGATTATCTGCTGAAGCCATGTCGTATGGAGGATATTATAAGCAGCATTAATAACTGTAAAAAAATGCTTCTCCAGGATCTGGAGCATCAGAACCTTCTGCGAGGAATCGGTCAACCCTTTTTTGACGATCTCGTTGATCTGGCCCAGGATTCTCCAGCGTTTACAGATGCGCAATATATGCAATTTGAAACGCAAAAGAAGAGACTCTTAGAATTTATAGGAGCAGGAGACTCCCGGAAATCCCAGGAGCTGTTGCAGAATATATTCCAATCAATTGAAGCGTATCCCCGAACAAAAAACATTATTATCAATCATTTTCTCTCATTGATGCTGGATGTTATGAAGCTTTGTAAGGACTGTTCACTGTCAATTCCCTCTGAATTATACGCACTGATCGATTACAAACAGATGGCTTGTTTTACAACACTAAAGGATCTGGAAAAAATCACCGATGCCGTAATATCTCAAATTGTGGACAGCATTCGCATAAAATCCGAAAAAAGCGTTTCTGTCCGCGCCGCCGTTGACTATATTCACCAGCATTATAGTGAAACCATTGATTTAAATGTTCTCGCTGGCCATATTCACATAACTCCAGCCTATTTAAGTTTGATCTTCAAGGTTCAGACCGGTGTTAATTTCCTGGATTATTTGACGCAGTACCGAGTCGAACAGGCCTGTCGTCTTTTGAAAGAAACAGGTCTTAAAAATTATGAGATTGCATACGAAACGGGCTTCCGTGATGAAAAATATTTTTCAACTGTATTTAAAAAAGCAACTGGTATGACCCCATCTAAATATCGCAAAATATATTCTTGACTCCTCCTCTCTTCCATGGTATGCTGAAACAAATATTTCGAAAAAAGGAGGTGGACGCTATGCATTGCATCACAATCGAGGCTACAACATTATGGTCAAATATTGACAATGTCGCTGTCATTACGTATAAAAATGACGCTTCCGTGTATCAGTGCGCCCATTTTTACGATAACTGCAGCGTCTACCCTTCAAATTCATCGATTCTCCGGCTGTCCTAACAACTGGTTTTCATGATGATTTATTTACCCGAAGGCGTCTACGCTTTTGGGTATTTTTATGTGATGGAATCATGTTCCTGTCACATAAAAAATCTGCCCTTTTCGGAAAATGGGTTCTATTATTCCATTTTTAGAAAGGTAGTTTTATCATGAATAAATTTAGGACATTTCTTGCCGGACATGGCTGCGGGCCCCGCGCCATTGTCTCCACTATTTTGATGTGTACAAAACAAATTTTTGACGGCGGCATCCTGTGTATCACAGGCGGATACCTTGTTTCTGCCGTACAGTTTGTCATGCTTATTTTTATCTGGACCGCCCTGGACCGGGAAGGTGCCAATTTAGGCGGCATGGCGTTAAATCAGCTGATGACATACACTCTGATGTCGACCGTATTGCATCAGGAATTAAATATTGTTTCACCAGCCACCGCCTCGCTGTGGGAAGGTTCTGTCATTGGACGTTTTACCAGGCCGGTTCCCGTTCCCATAAGCTTTATCGCTGAGACGATCGGACGATGGTGGATTCCGAATTTTCTGTTTTTCGGCCTCCCTCTGCTGATTATCGCCCCATTTCTGGGCGTGAATCCGGCGCCGGCGAATTTGGCATCCGGAGCTTTGGCGCTCATCAGTCTGGCACTTTCAGCTTCTCTTGGATTTGCCATGGACTTATTATTTGCCGCCTTTGCCATGTTCCTGAAAAATGGCTGCTGGGTAGCAAACAATATACGAGAGGCGGCATTTTCCCTCCTGTCGGGGGAAATGATCCCCTTCGCCCTGTTTCCCTGGGGACTGGATCAGGTCTTTTCCTTCCTCCCCTTTGGCTCCATCGCCCATGCGCCGCTCACGATCTATACCGGCACGGCTGCTGCTCCCTTAAGTACCATCGGGCTGCAGCTCGTCTGGAATATCGTTCTGTGGATCGCCGCGGCCAGGGTGTTCAAGAAAAGCAAAGAAAGGATGATCTCTTTTGGTGGATAATTTAAAAATACTTTTACGCCTCTACAGGCAATATACAAAAATGGATCTTTTATGGTTCCTTCGGGACACTCGCTACTGTCTGCTTCAGATCGTTTCAGATACTATATGCGCTTGCTGCACCATCGCCGGCGTATTCCTTCTGTCCGAAAAATTCGGCGGCTTCGGCGGTATGAATCAGGCGGAGATTCTCTTTATGATGGGCTTCTCCACCCTCGTTGACGGAGTTTATATGATGTTTTTTATTGGAAATAATACAGCCATGATAAGCCGTATTATCGGGCGAGGTCAACTGGATCACGTCATGATACAGCCAGTTCCCATATGGGCGGAGCTGCTGGCCCAGGGATTCTCCCCGCTTTCAGGAAGCAGCATGCTTATATGCGGGATTGGACTGACCACATATGCTGTCAACCGGCTACCCATATCCGTCACGATGCCATGGCTTATGCTGCTGCTTATTTATGCAGTAAGCGCTACAGCTCTGATTATCTCCTTTATGACCCTGCTGTCCTGCGCCGCATTTTACGCACCCGCGGCAGCCGAGGAGATCGCCCAGGTGGGCAAGGATTTATTTACATCTCTGAAGACTTATCCGTTAGGTACGATGAGCCATTCAGTAAGACGGCTGTTCCTGACCGTACTCCCAGTGGGACTGGCGGCCTGGTTTCCATCGGCGCTGCTTTTAAAGGCAGGCTACGGCGAATTTGGCCTTCCCATGCTCCTGCAGGCATGTTATCTGCCGACAGCGGCGTTTGCATTGTCACTACTCACAATTTATGTATTTAAGAAAGGAATGAAATATTATGCAGTCAATGGTTCACCACGATACTCCGGCTTTGGTCATAGATAATGTTACAAAACAATACTCCCAATGGCAGAGAAGCGGTCACGCCCGGGATATCTTAAAAAATATGCTTCACCCACAGAAACGCATCATCACCGCTCTCGACCATCTTTCCTTTGAAGTGGCTCCAGGCGAGTTTGTCGCCTACGCCGGGGCCAACGGAGCCGGCAAGAGCACGACCATAAAGATTCTCTCCGGCATCTTGAGTCCTTCTGAGGGCACAGTATCCGTATCCGGCTTAAGCCCGGTCACTGACAGAATTGAGCTGATGCGCCATATCGGTGTACTGTTTGGACAGAGAACAGAGCTGTGGTGGGATCATCCCATCATTACCAGCTTTGAATGGAAAAAAGAGGTGTGGGGCATCCCGGAGGATATATATAAAAAGAACCTTTCCCTGGTGACAGAACTGCTCGATCTGGAAGACATCCTGCGCACCTTTGCCAGGGAACTGAGCCTGGGCCAACGTATGCGGGCAGACATTGGGATGCTGCTGCTACACGACCCCTCCGTCATATTTCTGGATGAGCCGACTCTCGGCCTCGACGTGCTGGCCAAACAGCAGATGATACATTTTTTAAAGGAAATTAACCGGGAATGCGGAACCACCATTGTCGTCACAAGCCATGACATGGATGATCTGGAGGAAATGGCGCAGCGGATTATTCTGCTCAACAAGGGGCAGATTGCATTTGACGGAAATTTTGACAAGCTCAGAAATACGGCCGGCGCCTGCTCACGCATTGTTGTCACCATGAAGAATCCAGGCTCTAAAAAGCAATCTTTAACATCCGATAAAGCATTAACCGCTCCCACAATCCCGGGGCTGCAGCTGCTTTCTTCCAATGAGGGCATATACGAATATGAGTTTAATCGCAGCCAGACGGGAATCCATGAGGTTCTGGGTAATCTTGCGGGATTTCAGGGAATCGAAGATGTGGAAATCAGAAGAGCTCCTATTGAGGATGTGATAGCGAGACTGTATTTAAGCTGGAAAAAGTCGTAGAAAGCAGAGGATAAAAGAAGTAGTTCACCTCCGGAAAATACAAAAATATCATTTGAAAGTCACATATGATTATGGTAAACTATTTTCATGGAACAATCGTGTTACAGGGTGGTTGACCTCCTTTCTACATAGAATGGAGGTGGTGCGGGTGAAATTTGACTTTAAGGACTTAATGACTTTTGGGCTGTTCATCCTGGCATTGCTGACTTTCGTTTTTACGTTCTGTCGATAGTGCTTATTTAAAGCATAGAAAAACCACCCTCTATACTTTGACAGGTCAGTGGGTGGCATTTCTATGAATGTAACTTATTAACCAGGTCAACCACTTTGTGGGCGGTTGTTCCTTCTACATTTTTATTATAATCAATTTAAACCTTGATTTCAAGCTTTTCCGAATCTCATTCTGGATTTTTCAGGCGGATTTTCAGCCATTTTTCTGAATCTCATTCTAATTTCTCGATCAGCACGTTACATTCAGTTCTTACCATTCATAATAAACTGAAGTCTGTCATAAATGAAGTTCCATTCTGTGGACTCTTCACCCTAAAGCAGGCGCATACTGACGCACCAACATCTGAGAGCGTCTTTCTGGTGCCTGTTTCACAGCCGCTCATCCCCCTTTTATAAATGAGTAAGGGCACGCATTCCCTCGTATGGCGGCTGTGACCGATATCGGGATCATTGCCATGATCCGCCATGACCACCAGGATATCTTCTGCTGTCATTTCTTCCAGCACCGCGCCGATTCCCTGGTCGGCGATCTCAAGTATCTCCCGGTAAGCCGCCGCAGACTGTGAATGGCCTGCAAGATCAGTCTCCTGTACATTTGTACAGATAAAACCTTCTTCCATGCTCTTTACTGCCTGAACAGTAAGCCGCATCACCTCCTCTGTCGGCACACAGGAGATACTCTCACCGCCTTCATTTGCCACAATATCTGCCACTTTACCAATGAGTGTGCAGTCAAATCCTGCGTTTGTCAGTATTGTAGGGGCCTGTACATTTTTATCCACTCCATAGCCCAGATGCCTGCACTGATAGCCATGCTCATAGGATCGCGATTTTGCGGAGGCGATGCCGATATATTTTCCAAGCTTTATTTCTTCCGCATTCCACAAGTCATCCATCGTATTGCCAGTTCCGCCAAACACAATGACCCGCCCCACGGTTACCACTTCACGGACCAGACGTGCAATCTCCATTTCTTTATCAAACGGCATAAAATCAAGCGGTGCAGTCACATTGTAACACATTCCCGGATCTGCCTCCAGATTGTCTGCTACAGTAGCATACTGATCTACCACCAGATATTTCAGTCCCTGCTTATCAATCACGCGGACCTCATGACCGTTCTGTATCAAATGCCTTTTGACCTCTTCCGCCTTCTCCAAAAACGGATGAGCCTCCGGCTTTTTCGGCAGCGTTCCCATGATCTCCTGATGGCCCATAAATGTATCCGCGCCATAGTGCATCAGTTCGCATCGTCCAAAATTGGCGGCGGGGCTGAATTTCATATTTCTGCTTTCCCTTCCATATGCATTCATCAGCCCCAGCCGTTCCAAAACCGGCAGCTTCATATCGGGACAATCCTTTAAAATACTTTCCAGTGTATTGGCCGTTTCATCCCCCGGCCTCACGATATGGGCATCTTTCATGGCCCCGATTCCAAATCCATCCAGTACAATAACGATAAATCGCTTTCTCATTTTTCTCTGCCCGCGCTGTCATAGATTCCTTCAATCCTCGGCGCGCCCTTTCTAAGTTCGGTGACTAAAACGACGTCTGATCGGGTTACAAATATCTGATATCGAAATGCCATCACCACAGTTTGGCCGACAGGGCACTCTTTCGATAATCCAAAATGGTAATCAATGCTGTCATCCGAAGGCGGAATTATTTCCACATGTCTTGCGTTTAGGAGATTTTCTCCCACTAACGCATTCTTCATATGGGAACGCCTGTAATGGCCGCCTCCAAAACAGTATCCGCGGCCTTCAAAATTATGTGATACTTCACTTATGTAAACCACGCATGGTTTCTCTGGCTGCTCATGAGCGGCATGCATGGGCGTCGTCCCGGAGAATCCGTGTCCCGGTTCGCCGCAATTTCCTCCGTCCTGCTTCATCCGTTCAATCGTCCGACAGCAGGTTGCAGATGGCGTATTGATGATACGGCAGATTATTCCCTGCGCCTCCAAAATGGCCGCCGCCTTTTTTACAGTCTGTAAATTGGCCGTAGGTATAATGTCATCCAGTTCTTCGTCATACAGGTAACAGGGAAAGGAAGTCACACCCGCGATTCTCACATGAGGGCTTGAACCAACGATACGGCTCACCAGTTCCTTCAATGTATTCAGCTTAAAACCGGCAGTTTGGCCGGAATAGATCATATCTCCATCCCCATATACCCGCAAAAGAATCTCCTGGATTACCCCCAATTCCGACGCAGCCTGATCGATCTGACGGATCTTCTCCTCAGAGTAGACCGTGATTACCTCCGGGCGGCAGGAGACAATCTGTCTCACTAAAGCCGTCGGTATCTGAACCAGATGTCCCACGTTTCCAATGGGAATCCCATGCTCCATCATCACGGCAGCCTCTTTATAGTCAACTGCCACCGCGCCGGAGTATCCCAGGCGCATGAGTTCCCTGGCCAGATAGGGATTCCGTCCCAACTGTTTTAGCATAAAATAGAGTTTTACGTCATTTCGTTTGGAACACGCCAACATTTCGGCCGCATTTTGCAGAAAGGTATCCACGTCGATGAGATAAGAATCCGGCGCTACTACTCCCTTTTGATGAAGGCTGAATGCCAGGCGTACCAGTTCGGAATTCCGTTTTACTGTTTGTTCCAGGAACATTTACACCACTCTTTCTACAGATTCTCTTATGATTCTCAAAATAGTGTCAGCTCCGGCTCTCATAGGATTAATACGTATCATACGATGTTCCAGTTCCGGATCTGCCTTCCGAAACGTGCCGGATATCCGGTAAAACATGGGTACCATCTCATATTTGGATTCCGCACCCACGGGATTGGGCGCAGCACCATATTTCTCAGCTTCCTCCAACACCTGTCCAGCGATATCTTCCCTGAACTCCACTAGAAGGACTTTAGACTGGGCGTTTGCCAGAAATGCCTGCTTTACTGCCGGTATTTCACCGCTGGTCAGGCGTCTGACACATTCCTCATTGACCTGCGCCTGAAGAGCCAGTGCTACCGGCGCATAAACCAATCCATGCAGAACATCGAGCGCTTCATGGCCCTGTACCTGCATACCGCCGGAATAGCTCTCTTTAACCAGCCTGTCAATCAGTTCTTGTTTTCCAACGATTACGCCTACACCTTCCGGGCCCAGCAGTTTAAATGCTGAAAAACAGGAAAGATCCGCTCCGCACTGTACACCAATCTCTTTTACCTTCATGGCCGCATAATTGTCGTCGGTCAGCACAGGGATATCAGCGGTCTCTTTGATCACACGCACCACCTCATGCATATTGTAACGGTCTTCCGGCAGCTGTCTCGTATACTGAACCAGCGCTCCCCTGATATCCGGATTCTCCTTCAGGACCCGGCGAAGCTCTTCCAGTTCATTAAAGTCGGCTTCCACCGCGTCAATTCCCATCATTTCGAGAGACGCCGCCGTAGTATTATAGATAGGCGCCCTGTGTACCAGGATCCGGTCGCCGGACCTCATCATGGAATGAAGTCCAAAACGAATTGCGGCACTTCCCGCCCCCCGTACCAGGATACATGCCTCCGCGCCAAATACATCGGCAATCACCGTTTCGGCCTTCCAGGTCGTCACCGGTTTATTAAGGCCCATGACAACACCCAAATCTCCCCTGGTCAGCGATTCATGCCCCTCAAATACTTTTGTCATGCAGTCCACCACAAGAAATTGAAGCCTAACTGCCTCTTCCATGGACATGCTCTGTAACGGATATGTCTGCATCATTTCTCCTTTCTGCCTGTACTGCATTGCGCTGATCGCAGATGCTATGTGACCTTGATTGTGCAATGCAGTATCCGGTTTCTCAATTACACATGACTTCTTTCGCAAGCCTTACAATTACCGGAACCACCGTTTTCGATATGGAAGGAGTAAACCCAAATGCTTTCTTTCCCGATTCCAGTGCCTTTCTAATGGTATTTTCATCCGCATCGGCTACTGTCATACACGTTCCATAGCCCAGAATGGCAATGGCCATCGCAAGCGCACCTCCGCCTCCAGTCATACACGCTCCCAGATATAAATCGGCCTTCCCGCCCTTTACATCCATAGCCGCAGCCACATCGTCCTTGATGACGACTTCACCTTCATCTCCCATAGCCGTGACTGCCAGTTCTTTTATCTCTTCTTTTCCCATCTGTCCGCCAATTACTATCTTCATGCTGACTGCTCCTTTCACGCGTCACTGTATAATATTAAACGCTGTACAAACCTACAACTGCCAGTACATTGACCAGAACTCCTACTGCGATTACGGCAATTGGCCCTACCGCCATCCGCACAATCGGTTTCTTAAAATACTCATTCATGACAAAGAAACCGCCGACTACCAAAAATCCAAATCCAGGTGCCATGCCCTCCGCTGCCGACATGGAGCCCACCAGTATGGCTACCTCCAGTAGCTTGGTCATCGCAACACGGATACTGTCAGCTGATTTTTTTATACTTGGAACCTTATCAAACAGTTTTGCAACTACTGCCAGAGACAATGCCTCCAGAGACATTACCACTGCACCAAATACCGCTGCCAGCACTCCGTTCGGTGCCAGAAGACCTGCTGTTGCGGTAAATCCAAATCCATCCGTCACGAAAGTACCTGTTGTCAGGGAAGTCAATGCCTTTAAAGGAATAAAGGATAATGCTCTCGCGAAGCTGATGCTGACTGCAGAAGAAATATTTCCATCCTTTAACGCAACCAGGGACTGTGGACCTTCCATCAGGAGATGCATATTGCAGGCAAGTCCATAGATTGCGCCCATAATGGCAATCCAGATAATGTTCTTTCTAATATTCTTTACACGATCTCCAAAAATAGAAGCCAGATTTCCTGTTGATTCGGATTTATCCCTTACTGCAAATACAATAATAAGAACAAGACCGGTTAACAGGGCAACACCATCAGCAATATCTCCTTTTCCTATAAATACCATGATCTGCCGAAGCAACACAGATGCAACCAGCGATGCCAGACCCTTTTTCCAACCGTAATCCATAGTAATCACAACACACGGGAATGCAATAAATGCAGAAATAACCGGGCCTGAAATATTCTGCCATGCATCAAATACATTAACCGGCAGAGCCTGCATCATATTGACAAACCCCTGGAGACCTGCCAGCAGCAGCACTCCGTACAGACCGCCTACCAGAACGGAAAGACCTGCACCAATCAGACTCTCTTTGTCCAGATACCATTTTTCAATATTCTTTGCCGGGAAGAAAATGCCGATAACATCGGTTCCCAGCCATAGAGAATGGACAAGTATAATGGGTGACATAATAGAATACGGTATTCCAAATCCAATGACCAGACCGAAACTTAAGGCAAACGTCGTCGTTGCAAATTCCAGCCTTGTCATACGTCCCTCCCGGTATTCCGGAACAACCGGTCTTACCGCATCATTAAAAACCGCAATACCCCTGTTAGCTAAAAGTGCCCCAAACGCGCCGGCTAAAAATATAACTATATAACGCATATTTTTCCCTCCTAAAATTTATAGTTTTCAAAACTCCCATATGTAAATGCATTTCTTGCCTTTTTATTTTGCGTTTACTTCTCTCTTTTATTATACGATTCTTCCTATCCTTCTTTTCCTGTCCCCATCTTTTTCTCCTTCTCTTTTACATTCAATTTACTGAAGTATCTCATCCCCGTCAGCGTACGCTTTACATTAGTGCATTACTGCCTTACAACCTTCCAAACCATCACATAAACAGGTTACATAGATGAACCGTTAAAAAATCCTTTTCCGTATCTGGAAATTCCAGATCAGTCTGATTCAGCATGTATGTCAAAAAATCCAATGCACTGCCATAAACTGGCTCCTGCTTCACTGTCTCTAAAATCTGGCCATCCAGCGGCTTTTCCTCCTTTCCCTCTAAGATCCTCTGCCCGGCCATGGCCAGATGCATAATAAACATAGCAGCCCTGTCACTGTCTGCCTCCGGTTTTTGATTAATCAGCAGCTTCACCACTGTTTTCGAATAATCAGAAATGCTCTGTGTTATGACACCGCTGCTTAAAAGAATCTCGAGACGCTGAT
>ENA-OQNO01000531-OQNO01000531.1-human-gut-metagenome-genome-assembly--contig:-NODE-531-length-35496-cov-4.231502_pt1 | contig 35496 bp, 15 predicted proteins | sample MGYA00242629_ERZ504880 | MGnify/ENA primary metagenome ERZ504880 (study PRJEB26092, sample SAMD00036377) | human gut metagenome | host: Homo sapiens | study: EMG produced TPA metagenomics assembly of... | reverse complement strand
GCTTGTACTTCACTGAAACCGGTATCTATGCTGCTAATGGCATCTATTCAATCAATGGTAAGAACTATCTCTTTGAAAAAGGACAATTAGTCAAAGATGCTTATGGCGTTGTTGATAAGCCAGGGGCTAGAGTGAGATTTAAATATACCTACCGAACTAATTCAGATGGAGAAGTCCTAACTGGTAAACAAATTATCGATGGAACAGAGTATGTCTTTGCTTCAGATGGTCATGTTGTCGATGGTGTCATAGGTTATGACAGCAAACTTTATCTAGTCAAAGATAGTAAAATAGAAAAAAACTACTTTGGAGCCTTCTTTTCTAAAAACGAAATTTTGGGTGGAATTAATTTCACTGGAATCTATGGAACTGATGAAAATGGTGTCCTCCTAGAGGGTGTCCAACGAAGTTTAGATGGTCAACTGCACTACTTCCAACCTGAGGTAAAAAGTGTTGATAAACCTACATGGAAAGAAATCGATGGCAAGCGCTATCGTCTAACAAAATGGTATCTTCCTGAACACCACGCTGGTATGTACACCACTATTATCCTCACTAACGATACTTTGAAAGTCGATGACAAGACCTATACAATTGATAATGAGGGAGTTGCAACTGAGTTTACGGCCAAAAACCAATTTGTTCGCGATGATTTCTGGAACTGGTACTACTACGACAAAGATGGCAAACTCCTAACAGGCCGTCAAACCATTGATGGTGTTCAACTCTACTTTGATGCTAACGGTAAACAAGCTAAAGGTACTTTGATTGACATTGATGGTGACACTTACTACTTTGACAAGGATAGTGGGGCTATGTGGACCAATCGTAGACTAACTCTCAATGGAATGACCTACGAAATTGATGACCAAGGCCGTGTGACATCGTCACTTCGAAATACCTTTGTTCAAGATAAGGATGGTGACTGGACCTACCTCAAGGATAAAGGACAAGTAGCTACTGGATGGCAGACTATTGATGGTATTCAACTCTACTTTGATGGCACTGGGAAACAAATCAAAGGTGAGCGTATCCTTATAGATGGAAAATACTACTATTTCGATAAGAACAGTGGCGAACTCCTCCGTAATGCATTCCATTCCTTTAATTCATATATTCACTACTTTGGCAATGATGGAGCACAAGTTTTCGGCTGGTACACAATAAACGGTCACCGTGTTTACTTTAAAGAAGACGGTCTACAAGCTAAAGATAATGTCCTTTTAATTGACGGCAATTATTATTATTTCAATCAAGATGGCCAACTTCTTGTTAATGGTTCCGCTAAATCATATAATAGTTTATATCTTGCAGATTCAGAAGGAAAATTATTAACCGGTTGGAGAGAGATTGACGGTAAGACCTATTACCTAAATCCAAGCAAACAATATCGCTACTCTAACACAACAGAAACCATAGACGGAAAGACTTATCTTTTCGGTTCTTACGGAGAATTGTTACGAAATGACACTAACTACGGACACGCTTCGGATGAAAATGGAATCGTTCGAACAGGATTCTACCGTACTGATAAAGGCTACCTCTGCTATCTTGAGCCAAGAGTAATCTCTTACTACCAACCAACTTGGAAGGAAATTGACGGTAAGCTCTATCACTTCGAAAAATCAACTTCATTAGGTAAAGACCTTAACGGTTCTCCAATCACAACCAATGCAACCCTTGAAAAAGATGGCAAAACTTATGTCATTGATGAAAATGGTGTGGCCACTGAGAAAGTGAATTAAAGGGTAAAACTTTTCTTTTTCATAATCTCCTAAATCCAAGGCTCAGGTCCTGGATTTTTTTGTGTAAACATCTACTTCTCTCAAACGTCTCTATTGCACTATTTATTGAAACTATAATTATGTATGCGTTTTCTATTGAGTTTGTTAGAAAATAAGGGTAAGATATAATCATAAATTAATTTTTGGTATAATCTCGTTAATTATTTCCGATGTGAGTATGCCAAGTCACCATAATAAGGGGGAAACTTATGGAAAACAAAGTTCGTTTCAAACTTCATAAAGTTAAGAAACATTGGATTACAATCGCCGCCTCAAGTTTGGCTATCGGGGCTTCACTAATTGGACTAGGACAGGTCGGAGCCGATGAAGTCAAACCAGAAACGACTGCTGTTAACAGTCCTGAAAATGTCGTCTCTGACAGCAATCTTGAGACAAGTGACAGCCTCATTACAAGAACCGAAGTGGCTCCAGCAAGCACTACTGTTGAGAAAGCTTCTAGTGAAGCAGTACCTTCTGACACTGCATCTACTAATGCGACTAGTCAGCCTACAGAAACGACTACTACACAGCCTGCCAGTGAAACTGATAAGAAGGTTGAAGGAGTTACTACTGATAGAAGTACTGAAGTCTCATCTGAGACAAGCGACAACGCAACTACTGCACACGAAACACCTTCACAAGGTGGCAAGTTCACTTCTGATGAGCAAGGCAACTGGTATTACCTAGACAGCGAGGGCCACAAACTAACTGGCCCACAAACCATCGATAGCTTTAACCTCTACTTCCATGACAATGGCATCCAAGCAAAAGGTGAAAAAGTCACCATTGATGGCAAGGATTACTACTACGATAAAGATAATGGGCGTAAGGTAACTGATACAAGTATTGAAGTAGATGGTAAAACTTATCTAGCAGATGCCGATGGTATCCTAACCGAAAAAACGCAACTACCTACTCAGGTCGTGACCGGTGGTCATTTCCAATCTGACAACCAAAAAGATTGGTATTACTACACTGCTAATGGTGAAAAATTGACTGGTTGGCAAAATGTTGATGGTGTCATCCTTTATTTTGATAAAGAAGGTAAACAAGTCAAAGGACAAAAACAAGAAATCGACGGCAAGCACTACTATTTTGCCTATCATAATGGTGCCTTAATGACTAATCAATGGTATGAACATATCATCTTTAATGGTTATAGGACCAATCCAATGTATACGCACCTCTTTGAATATCTAGGAGAGGACGGTGCTCCCGTTACAGGTTGGCATACAATCGATAACAAACGCTACTACTTCCAATCAGACGGCCTGAGAGCTCAAAATGATGTCGTAACCATTGAGGGGAAGAGATATTTGTTTGATTATGATGGTCAATTGGTTAAGAACACGTATGGAATCGTTGAGAGACCTTCTATGTTTTTCTCTAGTAAAACAACTTACCATACTGATGCTGATGGCGTCATTCAAACCGGTAGACAATTAATTGATGGTAAGGAATACATTTTTTCTGAAAATGGGGTTGTCCTAAACGGAATTATCACTTTTGAAAATAAAGATTATTTTGTCATTAATAGTGTAGTCCAAAAAAATAGCCTTAAAGCCTACTTTGCACCTGTTGTCTATCACAATGAAGGTATTTTTAATGGGATCTATGGCACTGATGAAAACGGAATTGTCTTAAAAGGATTCCAACGAGGTATTGATGGTCAACTCCACTACTTTCAACCAGAAGTAAAAAGTGTCACTAAGCCTTCATGGGAGGAAATCAATGGGCAACGTTACCGCTTGACAGATGGAGATTACGTCGAACCTACTGCTGGTATGCGTCCTACAATTATTGTCTCTAATACAACTTTGAAAGTTGATGACAAAGTCTATTCCTTTGATGACAAGGGAATCTCAACTGAAGTTACACCTAAAAATCAGTTTATTCGCGACGACTTTTGGAACTGGTACTACTACGACAAAGATGGGAAACTCCTAACAGGTCGTCAAACCATTGATGGTGTCCAACTCTACTTTGATAAAGATGGCAAGCAAGCCAAAGGAACTTTGGTTGACATCGATGGGGATACCTACTACTTCGATAAAGATAGCGGAGCTTTATGGACTAACCGTACCATTGAGCTTGGTGGTGTTACCTATAACATTGATGAAGAAGGACATGTCACATCATCTCTACGCAACACCTTTGTTCAGGACAAGGATGGCGATTGGACTTATCTCAAAGATAAGGGGCAATTAGCTACTGGCTGGCAAACCATTAACGGTGTCCAACTCTACTTTGATGGCAGTGGTAAGCAAATAAAAGGTAAGCGTATCCTTATAGATGGGAAGTACTACTATTTCGCTGAAAACAATGGTGAACTCCTCCGTAATGCATTCTATCCGTACAATTACTATTCTAAGCTCTACTTTGGCAATGATGGAGCTCAAGTTTTTGGCTGGTATACACTAGATAATCACCGTGTTTACTTTAAGGAAAATGGTCTTCAAGCTAAAGAAGAGTTGCTTCTAATTGACGGAAATTATTATTACTTCACTCGAGATGGGCAACTCCTAGTTGATGGTTCAGCTAAATTATTTGGTGAAATATATCTTGCCGATTCAGAAGGAAAACTATTAACCGGGTGGAGAGAAATTGACGGTAAGACTTATTACCTAGATCCAAGCAACCAATATCGCTATATCAATAAAACAGAAACCATAGATGGAAAGACCTATCTTTTCGGTTCTTACGCAGAATTATTACGTAATGAAACTAAATCCGGTTACATTTCAGACGAAAATGGAATCGTTCGAACAGGATTCTACCGCACTGATAAAGGCTATCTCTGCTATCTTGAGCCTCAGATAATATCTTCCTACCAACCAACTTGGAAGGAAATTGACGGTAAGCTCTATCACTTTGAAAAATCAACCTCATTAGGGAAAGATTTGTACGGTTCTCCAATCACAACCAAAGCAACACTAGAAAAAGATGGCAAAACTTATGTCATTGATGAAAATGGTGTAGCGACTGAGAAAATGAATTAAAGTGAAGAACAAGATATTTCTTCCACTTTAAGAAAACTTTAGGCTTTGCTTTTTATACTATAAGCATCCTAAAACTTTTCTTTTTCATAATCTCCTAAATCCAGGGCATAGGTCCTGGATTTTTTTGTTTTTAGAAAAGTCTGTAGCAACTAAAATCATCCCCTCTCACTCGCAACGCAATGTAATCGTTTTCTTATTTTTGTCTAAATTTCTTATATTTTCTTGAAAGTCTCTAAAATAGCACTATAATAGGAAGTAGGAAAAAGGAGGAAGAATTATGAAAGTACATTCTAATTTTACTGGACCTAAGTCCAAAAAACGTCTGATTGCATTCTCATGTGCTACTGCTCTTGCAAGTTTTACTTTAATCGCAAGACCTGCCTTTGCTGAGGAAACTAAGGCTGACAACGCATCTAACCTTGATACGACTGCTGCAACATCTACCAATGTGGAAACCACAGCAGACCTAGTAGAAACAAAGGTTGTCGAAACTCCTGCTACTACTGAAAATGTAGCTAGCACTGAAAGCACTACAAATGTCTCAGAACAAGCCACAACTTCTGTTGCAAGCTCTGAAGTTGCCAGTGAAACAGCTTCAACAACTGCAAGTGAAAGCCAAGCTCCTGCAGAATCAGCCACAGGCCAAACACGTGAGGCTGTAACTACAGACCGAGCTGCCAATGAGACTGCTTCAGCTACCGAAACTTCGAACAAGGAAACAAACGTCACTGGTGGTCAGTACTATAGAGACGAATATGGCTACTGGCATTACAAAGATGCTAGCGGTAAAGACCTGACTGGACCACAAACTATTGATGGCGTTAAGGTCTACTTTAGAGATAGTGGTGTTCAGGTTAAAGGGGAATTTACCTGGGACGGTCACTATTATGACAAAGACTCTGGTGCTCTTGTTACTAATAAATTCGTTGAAAATTATGGTAGAACCTATTACTTAGATGAAAATGGTAATAAGACAATTGGTTCCAAAGAAGTTAATGGAGCGTGGTATTATTTTGATCAGTATGGTGAACAAGTTAAAGGTAGATTTGCTTCTGATGACCGTTATTACGACGAAAACGGAAAACAAGTTGATTTCGGGACAAACCGCTATTTTGAATTAAACGGAAAATGGTACTATGCTGGAAATGATGGTGCTATTTTAAAGGGACCACAAACCATCGATGGCGTTAAGGTTTACTTCAATCAAGGTGGTGTTCAAGTTAAGGGCTATTTTGTTAGAAATGATACTAACAATAAAGAACACTATTACGACGAAGATTCTGGTGCACTAGTCACTAACAACTACGTTATTGCCTACGATAACTATACCCACCAAAATGAACGCTACTATGTTGATGAGCAGGGTATTCGTGTAAAAGGTGCTAAAACTATCAATGGTAAACAGGTTTACTTTACATATGATGGAAGACAAGTCTTCGACAATTTTGGTGACGATGGCTACTTCTATGATCAGGATGGTAACCGAGTCGACCTAGGCACAAACCGTTATGTTCAAATTAAAGGCAACTGGTACTACATCGGTAACGATGGAAAAATCTTGACAGGTGAACAAACTATTGATGGCGCTCATGTCTACTTTGGCTATAAAGGTATCCAAGTGAAAGGAGATTTTGACTACAACAAACAATTTCATGATAAAGACTCTGGAAATCTAGTTACTAATCGTTTCGTAACAGTTAAAGACAAAACCTACTTTATTGGAGCTGATAGTAAGGCTATCAAAGGGGCAACAGTCATCGACAACATTGAATACTTCTTTGATAAAGAAACTGGTGCTCAAGTTAAAGGAAATTTCGCAAGAAACGATAAATACTACGATGGGGTCACTGGTGCTCTCGTAACCAATAGCTATGTCCAAGTTGATAAAGACTGGTACTATGTAGGCAATGACGGTAAAAGACTTAAAGGTTCTCAAACCATTAACAATGTTCCTGTATACTTTGATCCTTATGGGGGTAAACAAGTAAAAGGAGAGTTTGGTGATAATGGTTACTATTACGACCAAAATTCTGGTGCCAAAGTAGATTTGGGAACAAGTCGCTATGTCCAAGTTAACGATAATTGGTACTACGTCAATGCTGAGGGTAAGATTCTCAAAGGCGAACAGACCATCGATGGGGTTCAAGTCCATTTTGATACTAAAACAGGGCAACAAATTAAAGGGGGCTTTACTGACAAAGATGGTAAATTAGTCATAAAAGAAAAATATTATCTATCTGGTACTCCTATGAGATATTATGATAAAGACTCCGGTGCTCTTGTAAAAAATCAATACTTCAACCATAATGGTAAATGGTACTATGCAGATGCAGAAGGTAATATCCTTAAAGGCTCACAAACCATCGATGGGGTACATGTTTACTTTGACTATAATGGTGTACAAGCTAAAGATACTGTTCTTGATGGTTACTACTACGATAAAGATAGTGGCGCAAGGAAAGAACTCCCTCGTGATCAGTTTATTAAGATTGGTGACGATTTATACTATTTTAGCAGTAATGGACGAACTGGAAGTATAAGTGTTAACGGTAAGGATTACTATGTTGAGCAAAACGGAAAGGTTCTTCGTGGTTCCTTTAACATATATCAAAATCCACCTTACTATGATGATGAAACTGGCGAAGCTGTAGAAAAAACTGGTTTTGTTAAATCTCGCGGTAGTTGGTTCTACCTAGAAAATGGTAAAAAAGTCGCAGGTTTCAAAAAAATTGATGGGAAACTTTACTATTTCTCTGCCAATCCAATGAACAAATACGAAACAAACGAACAAGTTCGTGGAAAATTAGTTGGACCTAAGTTTTATATTTCTTTTCTTAGCAGAGCAGAAGACAACCCAACTTACTACTTCGACGCTGAAACAGGTGCTGCTGTAACCAACCAATTCGTCTATGCAGATGGACACTGGTACTACTTCGGTAACGATGGAAAGGCTCTTCTATTTGATCAAGTCATCAATGGTCAACACCTCTACTTTGATTATCAAGGTAAGCAAATTAAAGGCAATTTCGTTACAGACTACAAGGGGACTCGTTACTACGATGAAAACTCTGGGGAGCTCGTAACCAACCAAACACGTACCATCAATGGTGTGACTTATCACTTTGATGAAAATGGACGTGCAAATCAATTGTAAATTAAGTCCGAAAATCGACTAAAATTATTCTTATAAGACATCTATACTAAGGAAGTTGATTAATTTCAACTTCCTTTTAAAAATCCAAGAAAATAATTTTTGTCTACTTTAAGAAAACTTTAGGCTTTGCTTTATATACTATAACCATCCTAAAACTTTTCTTTTTCATAATCTCCTAAATCCAGGGCTCAGGTCCTGGATTTTTTTAACTCTTATGACTGCTAAAATTGTGAAATTTACTTTATAAGTCGCTTTTCTATGTAATCGTTTTCTTATTTTTGTCTAAATTTCTTATATTTCCTTGAAAGTCTCTAAAATAGCGCTATAATAGGACTTAGGAAATGGAGGAAAAAGTATGAAAGTACATTCTAATTTTACTGGACCTAAGTCCAAAAAACGTCTGATTGCATTCTCATGTGCAACTGCTCTTGCAAGTTTTGCCTTTATCGCAAGACCTGCCTTCGCTGAGGAAGCTAAAGCTGACAACTCATCAAACCTTGATGTGACTGCTGCTACCACTGCGAATGTAGAAACTACAGCAGACCTCGTCGAAACAAAGGCTGTTGAAGCTCCTGTTACTACTGAAAATGTGGCTAGCACAGAAAACACCACAAATGTTTCAGAACAAGCCACAACTTCTGCTACAAGTTCAGAAAACGCTAGTGAAACAGCTTCAACAACTGCAAGCGAAAGTCAAGCACCTGCAGAATCGGCCTCAGGCCAAACACGCGAAGCTGTAACTACAGACCGGGCTGCCAGTGAGGCTGCATCAGCAACCGCAGATACCAATAGTGAAACCAATGTTACCGGTGGTCAATATTATAGTGATAGCCTTGGTAACTGGTATTATAAGGATGCTAGTGGTAAGAACCTAACTGGTGCACAAAAAATCGATGGGGTCAACGTTTATTTCGATGAAAATGGCATACAAGTCAAGGGAAACTTTTCAAAAAATAAACAATACTATGATGCAGATTCTGGTGCTCTTGTAACGGATCGTTATATTAATCATCTTGGTGGTGTTTACTATGTCGATAAAAATGGTGAACCATTAAAAGGCGCACAAACCATTCAAGGAAAACAAGTTTATTTCAATGATTACAACGGCCTTCAAGTTCGAGACGGATTTGCTAGCAATGAACACTTCTACGATAAAGATGGTAACCTTGTAACAGATAGCTATGTTTTTAGCACTAAATACAACTATAACAACACTATCTATCCTTTCTATGTTGATAAAAATGGCGACAAATTAAAAGGTGAACAAATCATCAATGGAAAATCTGTCTATTTCGATAAGTATGATGGAGCACAGGTGCGTAATAGCGTTGCTGACAATGGGCGTTTCTATGATCAAGATGGTAATTTAGTTGATCTAGGGAAAAAACACTACGTGTTCATCGATAACCATTGGTTCTATGTTGATGAAGATGGAAAGATACTTAAAGGTGAACAAGTCATTGATGGTGTGAAAGTTTACTTTACCCCTTATTACGGATATCAAATTAAAGGGGATTTTAATTCTGACGGCCAATTCTATGACAAGGATACTGGCGAGCTCGTGACAAACCGTTATATTCAATTAACACGCTACGAATCGAACGGCTCAATGGCTCCAACTCTAGAGACCCATTGGTATTATCTTGGGTCAGACGGAAAAGTGGTAACAGGTCCACAAGTTATTGACGGCGTTCGTGTCTACTTTAACTATAGAGGACACCAAGCCAAAGGAGACTTCGGCTACGATGGTTTTTATTATGATAAAGACACTGGAGCACTCGTCAAAAATAGCTTTGTCTCCTTAGAGCAACCATCAGGAACCCTTATTTATTACCTCGATAACGAAGGCAATACAATTAAGGGAGAACAAATTATTAATGGTAAGCATCTCAACTTCGGTGAATACGGTATCCAAGTTAAGGGAAATTTCGCACCTAATGGACTTTTTTATGATGCAATTACAGGGGAACCTGTTACTAATCGTTATGTTCAAATCAATGACCAGAGTAACTCATATAATACCCTTGAAAATAAAGATAAATGGTTCTATATCGGTTCAGACTCTAAAGCTCTTAAAGGAGAGCAAGTCATTAATGGCGTAACCGTATTCTTTGACAAAAATGGGGTTCAAGCTAAAGGGATTTTCGCAGATGACGGTTTCTATTATGATAAAGATTCTGGTGCACGCGTTAATCTTGGCAACAATCAGTTTGTTCAAGTGAACGGTAACTGGTACTATCTTAATAACGAAGGTAAAATTGTAAAAGGTGAACAAGTCATTAATGGCAACACTTTTTACTTTGATAAAGATGGCAAGCAAGTTAAAGGGAACTTTGCTGAAAATGGAGCGTACTATGATGAAAATTCAGGAGTACAAGTAACCAATCGTTATGTTAACTTCAATAACAATTGGTATAGAATCGGTGCTAAAGGTACTCCTCTTAAAGGTGCCCATGTCGTTGATGGTCATAATGTTTTCTTTGACCAAGACGGTAAACAGATTAAGGGCGACTTCGCTTCGGATGGCTACTATTACAGTAAAAATTCAGGGGACCGAGTAGACTTAGGACAAAATCATTATCAAAACATAAACAATAATTGGTATTATATTGGTAATGACGGCAAACGCCTTACTGGTGAACAAGTCATTGATGGTGTCGAGGTCTACTTCGATAGTACTGGTAAGCAGGTTAAAGGAAACTTTGCTGAAAACGATTCATTTTACGATAAAGATAGTGGTGCCCGCCTTAAGGAACAATTTGTCGATTTGAATGGAAAGACTTATTATGTTGATGCTAAAGGCAAAAGACTTAGAGAAGGGGGAGTTCGAACTATCAATGGTAAAGAGTATACCTTTACGGGCGGTGCAGATCCCCACCTTGCTAGAGAAGAATTTCTATATCCTTACGGCTACTCTTCATTCTACGATTTGAATAACAAAGAAGTCAAAGGGCCTCAATTCGTTAAGGCCAAAAACGGTAATAGATATTACATTACCGCTTCTGGTCACGTCCCATTAGGGCTTCACATTATCAACGGAGAACTTTATATGTTTGATGCTCCGACAAATAAATATGCTGATGGTAGGGTTAGGGCGAATGGCTTGACTAAAGACTATTTCCCATCACTTATTCCTAATGGTAGCCATATCTATTACTTTGATAAGGAAACAGCTACTGCTATAAAAAATCAATATAAAGAGGTTAATGGTAACTGGTATTACTTTGGACCTAATTGGTATGCACTAACCGGTGAACAAACTATTGATGGGGCTCATGTCTATTTCCATAGAGATGGCAAACAAGCTAAAGGGGAACTTGTCACTGTAAATGATAAACTTCATTATTATGATTCTAACAGTGGTGCACGTACTGAGAACACTACCCTCACTATCGAAGGTAAGACCTACCATTTTGATGCTGAGGGAAATGGAAAACTCCTCAATTAGTGTAAGTGAACAGTAATCATTATGAAAAAGTAATTCCATCTTCCACTTTAAGAAAACTTTAGGAATCGCTTTGTATACTACAACCATCCTAAAACTTTTCTTTTTCATAATCTCCTAAAATCCAGGGCATAGGTCCTGGATTTTTTTGTGTTTTTAAACTCTTGTGACTGCTAAAATTGTGAAATTTACTTTATAAGTCGCTTTTCTATGTAATCGTTTTCTTATTTTTGTCTAAATTTCTTATATTTCCTTGAAAGTCTCTAAAATAGCGCTATAATAGGACTTAGGAAATGGAGGAAAAAGTATGAAAGTACATTCTAATTTTACTGGACCTAAGTCCAAAAAACGTCTGATTGCATTCTCATGTGCAACTGCTCTTGCAAGTTTTGCCTTTATCGCAAGACCTGCCTTCGCTGAGGAAGCTAAAGCTGATAGCTCAACAAACCTTGATGTTACTGCTGCTACCACTGCCAATGTGGAAACTACAGCAGACCTCGTCGAAACAAAGGCTGTTGAAGCTCCTGTTACTACTGAAAATGTGGCTAGAACTGAAAACACCACAAATGTCTCAAAACAAGCCACAACTTCTACAGCAAGCTCTGAAACTGCTAGCGAAATAGCTTCAACAACTGCTAGTGAAAGCCAAGCACCTGCAGAATCAGCCACAGGCCAAACACGTGAGGCTGTAACTACAGACCGAGCTGCCAATGAGACTGCAACAGCAACCGCAGATACCAATAGTGAAACAAATGTCACCGGTGGTCAATACTATAGCGATGACCAAGGCAACTGGTATTATAAAGATTCTAGTGGTAAAAACCTCGTAGGCGAACAGACTATCGATGGCCAAAATGTTTATTTCCGCAGTAATGGGCAACAAGTTAAGGGGCCTTTACTCGATAGGAATAATAATCTATTTCGTTACTACGATGTTGATACTGGGCAACTATGGACGAATCGATACCTTGAATCCCAAGGTAATTGGTACTATTTAGGTAAAGATGGCTATCCACTCACTGGAGAACAAACTATCAATGGTCAAGAAGTCTACTTCGATTATAAAGGTGTTCAAATCAAAGGTGACTTTAGCGGAGAGGACTATAGCTATCCAGATCAAACTTTCTATTACGACTCTAACTCTGGTGCAAGGGTCCGAAAAGAAGGTCTAGTTCAGAATAAAAAAGGCCAAACCTTTTACATCAAGAACGATGGTTCTAAATTTACAGGAATACGTGAAATTGATGGTAATATCTACTATTTTAAAGCACGTGAAGCTGCCTCTCCTGTTGCTACCGGCGTCCTACAAAAAGGAATCAGCATTTTACTAGAAGAAGGGCAAAATTCACCACGTACTTATGGTTTTGGTACCCCTACTAATATTACCCGTCGCTACTATTTTGACTCAGTTACTGGTCAAGCCGTTAAAAATCGCTATGTCCAAGAAAATGATGGCTGGTACTATTATGGTGCAGATGGAAATGCTATTCGTCCTCAAGATGGTGAAGTCAATATAGACGGTCAAATCGTTTACCTATATGCTAATGGTCGTCAAGCTAAGGGAGAGCTTGTTCTCGACAATGGTGTTCTTCGCTACTATGATCCTAATTCTGGAGCACGCGTCTCTAACACCACTCTAACAATTAATGGTATGACCTATCGATTTGATGAAAACGGCGTAGGTATGGATGCTCCTAACCCAAATGGTTATTATAGCGACGATAATGGAAACTGGTATTATAAGAACGCAAATGGAGACAACCTCACTGGTGCTCAAATCATTAACGGTCAAAAGTTATTTTTCCGCGACAATGGTCAACAGGTTAAAGGTGCTTATGGTGATTCCTACGGTGATTTATACGCATTCTACGATATTAATTCTGGAAATCTTGTAACCAATCGTTATGTTGAATACATGGGTAATTGGTTCTATGTAGGTAAAGACGGTAAGCCAGTCAAGGGAGCTCGAAATATCGATGGACAAGATGTCTTCTTCAACTATCGAGGGGTACAAGCTAAAGGAGGATTTGGTCAAGATGGCGTCTATATGCCTGAGTACTATTACGATAAAGATAATGGTCGCAAAGTAACCAAAGCTGGGTTTGTTAAAGATAACAGAGGCTTAACTTACTATCTTGACGAGAAAGGTAACAAAGTCCTTGGACTTCATGAAATCAATGGTGATTTATATTACTTCCGTCGAGGAGGTGCCTATAAGTACACCCAACTGGGTGACATGTGGCAAGACAGTATTAATTACATCGATGGTAAAATCTACTACTTCGGTCATGACGGTAGAGCAATTAAAAATCGTTTCTATCAATGGGGTAATTACTGGTACTACTTCTATGCGGATGGTTCAGCAGCTACTGGTGCCGTTCAGATTAATGGACAACAACTTTACTTCGATAAAAATCATGGTAGACAAGTTAAAGGCGCTTTTGCACCAGATGGTCACTACTACGATGAAAACTCTGGTGAACTCGTCACTAACCAAACACGTACTATCAAAGGTGTAACTTATCATTTTGATGAAAATGGTAACGCGACTAAAGTTTAAGCTATTCCTTACTTTAAGAAAACTTTAGGCTATGCTCTATATACTACAACTATCCTAAAACTTTTCTTTTTCATAATCTCCTAATCCAGGACTCAAGTCCTGGATTTTTTTGTGTTTTTAAACTCTTGTGACTGCTAAAATTGCGACATTTACTTTATTAGTCACTTTTCAGTGTAATCGTTTTCTTATCTTTGTCTAAATTTCTTATATTTCCTTGAAAGTCTCTAAAATAGCGCTATAATAGGACTTAGGAAATGGAGGAAAAATTATGAAAGTACATTCTAATTTTACCGGACAAAAGTCCACAAAACGTCTGATTGCATTCTCATGTGCAACTGCTCTTGCAAGTTTTGCCTTTATCGCAAGACCTGCCTTCGCTGAGGAAGCTAAAGCTGACAACACATCAAACCTTGATGCAACTACTGCTACCACAACCAATGTGGAAACCACAGCAGACCTCGTAGAAACTAAAGTTGTCGAAGCTCCTGCTACTACCGAAAAGGCAGCCAGCACTGAAAGCACTACAAATGTCTCAGAACAAGCCACAACTTCTGCTGCAAGCTCTGAAACTGCCAGTGAAACAGCTTCAATAACTGCAAGTGAAAGTCAATCACCTGCAGAATCAGCCACAGGCCAAACACGCGAAGCTGTAACTACAGACCAAGCTGCCAATGAAGCTGCATCAGCTAACGAAACTTCAAATAGTGAAACCAATGTTACCGGTGGTCAATACTATAGAGACGAATATGGCTACTGGCATTACAAAGATGCTAGCGGTAAAAACCTGACTGGACCACAAACTATTGATGGCGTTAAGGTCTATTTCAATCCAGGCGGTGTTCAGGTTAAAGGGGGATTTGGCTGGGACGGTCACTATTATGACAAAGATTCTGGTGCTCTTGTTACTAATAAATTCGTTGAAGAATATGGTAGAACCTATTACGTTGATGAAAATGGTAATAAGGCAATTGGTTCCAAAGAAATTAATGGAGCATGGAATTATTTTGATAAACACGGGGAACTAATTACAAATAATTTTGCTCCTGATGGCCGTTATTATGACAAATATGGTAAGCAAGTGGATTTCGGAAGAAACCGCTATTTCGAATTAAACGGGGAATGGTACTATGCTGGAAATGATGGTGCTATTTTAAAGGGACCACAAACCATCGATGGCGTTAAGGTCTACTTCCATCAGAATGGTATGCAGGCTAAAGGGTATTTTGTTAAAGATGAGGAAGATAATAAATCTCGATACTACGATAAGGATACTGGTGCTCTTGCCACCAATCAATATGTTATCGCTTACAATCCTTACAAACATCGAATTGAGCGTTATTATGTTAACGACCAAGGAATTCGGTTAACTGGTCCTCAAACAATTGACGGTAAACAAGTCTACTTCGATACCTACGAGGGAAGCCAGGTTTTCGACAATTTTGCTGACGATGGCTACTTTTACGATCAAGACGGTAATCGTGTCAACCTTGGTATCAATCGTTATGTTCAGGTCAAAGGCAACTGGTACTATGTCGGTGAAGATGGAAAAATCTTGAGAGGTGAGCAAACTATTGACGGCGCTCACGTTTATTTTGAATATGGTGGCAAACAGGTTAAAGGAGATTTTGACTATAAAAATCAATTTCACGATAAAGACTCTGGAAATTTAGTTACTAATCGTTTCGTTACCGTTAATGACAAGACCTACTTCATTGGAGCCGATAGCAAAGCTATCAAAGGAGCAACAGTCATTGACAACACTGAATACTTCTTTGACGAGAAAACCGGAGCCCAAGTCAAAGGAAATTTCGCTACTAACGATAAATATTATGATGGAATCACTGGTGCTCTCGTAATCAATAGTTATGTCCAAGTCGACAAAGACTGGTATTATGTAGACAATGACGGTAAACGACTTAAAGGATCTCAAACCATTAACAATGTTCCTGTATACTTTGACCCTTATGATGGTAAACAAGCCAAAGGTGTCTTTGGTAACGATGGCTACTTCTACGACAAAGATTCTGGTGCTAAAGTAGACCTTGGTACCAATCGCTACGTTTACATCAACGATAACTGGTACTATCTTAATGGAGAAGGAAAAATCCTTAAAGGCTCACAAACCATCGACGGGGTACAGGTTCACTTTGATCCATATTATGGCAATCAGATTAAAGGAGAATTTACCGATAGTAGTGGGTATGTGGTTAAAGCAAACTCCTATACTAGCCCAGTTAAGTTCTACGATAAAGATTCCGGCGCTCTTGTAAAAAATCAATACTTCAACCATAATGGTAAATGGTACTATGCAGATGCAGAAGGTAATATCCTTAAAGGCTCACAAACCATTGATGGGGTACACGTTTACTTTGACTCTTATGGAGTTCAAGCTAAAGATACTGTTCTTGATGGTTACTACTACGATAAAGATAGTGGCGCAAGGAAAGAACTCCCTCGTGATCAGTTTATTAAGATTGGTGACGATTTATACTACCTTAGCAGTAATGGACGAACTGGGGAAATAAATATTGATGGGAAGGATTACTATATTGCTCAATATGGTAGAGTTCTTCGTGGTTCCTTTAACGTATACCAACAGCCACCTTACTATGATGACGAAACTGGCGAAGCTGTGAAAAAAACTGGTTTTGTTAAATCTGATGGCCGTTGGTACTATTTAGAGGAAGACGGAAAAAAAGCAAAGGGCCTTAAAGAAATTGATGGTAAGCTTTATTTCTTCTCTAACAATCCAATGAACAAATACGAAACGCACGAACAAGTTCGTGGACAATTAGCTAGACCTTACTTTTATATTTCCTTCCCAAATAGAGCAGAAGACAATCCAACTTACTACTTCGAAGCCGAAACTGGGGCTGCGGTAACTAACCAATTCGTCTACGCAGATGGACACTGGTACTACTTCGGTAAGGATGGTAAGGCTCTCCTCTTCGATCAAGTCGTCAATGGTCAACACCTCTACTTTGATTATGAAGGTAAACAAGTGAAGGGTGATTTCGTTACAGACTACAAGGGAACTCGTTATTATGACGAAAACTCTGGTGAGCTTGTAACCAACCAAACACGTACCATCAATGGTGTGACTTATCACTTTGATGAAAATGGACGTGCGAAGCAATTGTAAAATAAGTGTGAAAATCGACTAAAATTATTCTTACTAGTCATACAGATAAAAAAACAAACAAAAAGCCAAAATCAGCATTCTGATTTTGGCTTTTTGTTAGGTAAAGAATTTATTGCTCCTTTTTCAGTCTTTTTAGGTGTTTATAGAGACCGAAGGCACGATCCAGTTGCATGGATTCGATAGGACGTTTGCCCTTAATATAGAGATTTCCATTGGTCGCATTCATCAACCCTGTCTTAGCAACGGCATAACCAGTAATCATACCGCTATAAAGGAAGCTTTCCAGTTCCTTGACATCTAAAACTCGACTTGAAGGTTCAAGGGGACCATATTCCGCTTCATAAATATCTACAAGTCTTTTAAACTTATAGGCCGTTTTTATGGGCATATCTCCGATAGTTCCTTTTGAATAATAATGATAAAGATTCTGTGGGCTTAAGTCTGCAGAGGCTGCCTCTTGACCGTTGGGCGAGTAAGGTTGTGATTTAATGAAAGTATTGAGCTTGCCAATATCGATGTGGTAGTCGCTAACATTTTCCTTAGGAACAGGGAAATCATCCCTATCAATAATCTCCCTTCGTCTGATGGTAGCCAACAATTCATAAGGCTCAACTCTAAGTCTTTTTGAAAATTTTTCCAAAGTATCAAGGGAAACTGTTCCGCTTTGATTGATCAGGTTATAGTTGGTTTGAGCCATACCAGATGAGACTACAAATGCTGTCATACGTTCTCTGACTTCTCCCTCATCCATATCTTCCGTGATTTCCAGCTTCTTGCGAATATTGTGCCACAAGTTTTGGGTGACTTGATCAGGATCTCTTGGAAACTCAAAAACTTCATACTGATTGTCTCGAGCCAAGAGCTTTCCAAGTGTAATGTTTTTCCCAGTCACCTTGGCCAGACCGTTAGTAATGGTTACAATCTTTGGGATATTTCCCTTAGGCTTGTTCATAAAAAGCATCCGAAGGCTTCCTGATGGAATCCCCGTGGCTTCTGAGAGCTCTCTGTAACTCTTTTTGTCTTTCCAAAATTCCCCCATACGAGCTTTTTCTGCATTTTCCCAGAAAAGCTCCTTAAGGGGTTTGGGGGCATTCGGCTCATCCGAAAATAGTCGTTTTGACATCATTGTCTCCCTCTAAAATTGCTGTTTTAAAATTAGTCCAAATCTATTATCTCATATTTTTAATAAAAATCAAATCTTTTCCTAATCAATAATCATTACAATCAGCTAGTCGTTTAGAGTTTTTCTTGGGTTAATTGAGCACAAAAACTCCCCTCGTACTTAAACGAAGGGAGTTGTTTGCCTAATAATTCCAGTTTACCAAGAGATAGATAAGGCTTGAGCCAAACATATCTGCTAAGGCATGAACGAGGAAAAATGGAAGCAAGTTTTTAACCTTATATTTATAAAGGTAATAATAGAGGAGACCAAAGACAACCCCGATAACCAGAGCCCATAGCATGCCCTGATAGGTATGGAAAGACACACGAACAATGGTTGAAAAGAGCAAGACCAACCACTTATACTTGTCCTTAACCGAGGTCAAGAGTCCTAGGAAGAAAAATTCCTCGTAGAAACCGTTGAGCAACCCATAAGCAATCGCCATAGGTGACAAAGCCATAAACTTATCAATCACAGCCATAGGGCTAATAAAGGCTAGAACTTGAGGACTAAAATAATTATATTGTCCTGACAAAGTACTTACCATATCAGCAAATAAACCCATGATAGCGAAAATAAAGGGTACCCAAAAGAGAACAGACCACTTTAGACGGATTGGCAGTTGTTTAAAGTCAAAATGACGTATCCAGAGATAAATAATCGCTAAGGCTAGGAGAATAATCTGCAAGGTAAAATTGCTTGAGTAAGCTGCTCCTTCACTGGCTGTATTCGTTGCTGTCTCACTGACTGCCGTGGAAAGGCTTGGAGTCAAACTCGCCAAATACATTTGTGTCGAACGCACAATAAACTGACCAAACATAATCAGCGTAACAATAGCGATATCAAACCATCTCAGTTCCTTGAGCGACTGCTCAGGATGAATTTTCTTAAGTAAAGACATGGGCCTTCCCTTCCTTCTAGTATCTTCATCGAAGACTGGTTAATTCTTTAAGGTTATTATAAGTCATAAACCTTAAAGTAACACTAAAATTTGCAGTAAGATTAGTATTTCATTTAAGGAAAGAAAAAGCAAGGGAAAGCATGTTTCCTTTGCTTCAAACGCCTTATTAATCATTCTTTTTGACTACGCTAACTAAGACAAGGAGTTGGAAAATGGCTAGAGCAAATAAGACCATAAAGCCATTTCGACTACCTTGAGCCGTTGCTTGTGCAAAGTCAACCTTGTGATTAGCTTGACTCATAGCAACAATTAGAGATGCTAGGGTTGTTCCCACTGCTCCTGCAAATTGTTGGAGCGTGTTAAAGATGGCATTGGCATCAGCACGTTGATCTAGCGACAGTTGTTTCTGCCCATTGGTCATGACATTACCAAAGGAAACGCCAAGCCCCGTCATGAAAATCATGTAAAAAACGAGGATAAACGTATTGGAAAGAGAGAGACCAAACAAGCTAAATAACAACTGAGCGAGTACGATAAGGATTGCTCCAATCAGAATCGGTTTACGAGCTCCCATCTTATCTAAAATGATACCTGAGAATGGAGCGAATCCTGCACCGATAATAGCACCTGGAAGCAACATTAAAGCTGCAGAAGTTGTATTCGAGTGGTTAACCAATTGTACATAGTTTGGTAGGAGGAAACTCATCGCAAGGGATCCCAATTGGAAAGAGAAGAAAGCGATGATATGACCTGTCAGTTTATGATTTTTCAAAATAGAGAGGTTGATAATAGGCTTGTCCAATGTTGTTGAACGCCAAATCAAAAGGACAAGACCTAAGATACCAATCAAAAGCCATCCAAGAACTGAGAAACTAACGAAAGCATGATCAGCAACCCCATGAATGCCTAAAATCAAGCCCAAGAAAAGAAAGATGGTAGCTAGTAGACTGAGGAAATCTAAAGATTCACGTTGCACCTCACTCTTTTGCTCAATCGAGCGAAGCCCTGCAATCAGTGAAGCCAAGAGAATAGGAAACTGGACGAGGAAGATAGAACGCCAACCAAAGTGTGCTGTCAAGAGACCACCAACAGTTGGTCCAATGGCTGGAGCAACGGCTGTAATCAGTGTCCCAACTCCCATCATGAGACCAATCTTACGACTTGGTACCTGCTCCAAAATGATGTTAAACATGAGAGGTAGAGCAAAACCAACACCCATCCCTTGAACCAATCGTCCCAAAACAACAAAGCCGAAACTAGGCGCTATAAAGTCGATGAGGACACCTAAAATAGACAAAAGGTTTGCGACCAGAAAGATGGTTTTCATCTTAAACGAGCGCTTGAGATAGGCAGATAAGGGAACCACACAAGCGACCACTAGGAGATAAATGGTTGTAACCCACTGGACGGTTGACGTATTGACTGAGAATGCCTTCATCAATACGGGAAAGGTGATGTTCATAGCTGTTTCACCAGCTACTCCACAAAATGAAAGGATTCCTGTCGCAAAGATGGCACACAGGACCTTGGTGGAGATTTTTTCGTCTGACATAAGTATTTGTTCCTCCTAGATAAACTTAAATATTACGGTAGTGTTGTAAGATTTTGAGAAAGACTTCTCTCTCTTTAGCTGAAAATTGCTGGGCAAACTCTTCTTCCTCTTTTCGAAGATAAGATTGACAGGCAGAAGCGATACCGAGAGCTTTATCCGTGAGAACAACTGCCTTTTGCCTAGCATCTTTTGAAGATGTGTGGCGTTCAATCAAGCCTTTCTTCTCCATTCGCTGTAAGAGCACTGTCGTTGTCGAACGCTGAATCTCAAATTCGTGCTCAATGTCACGTTGAAAGACTTCTTGATCCGCATGATTGGTTATAAAATCAATGACAGCCATCTGATTTCCAGTCAAATCATACTGCCTAGCAAACCGGTCAAAATGACGCATCATATTGTTATTGGCTTGTTTTAACAAGCGCCCAAAATGGTCCAAAATAATGACTCCTTAACTAAATTGTTAGCTAACTAGCAGTATAGAAGAATTATTAGCTCAAGTCAATAGATTCTTTCAAAAAATAGAAAACTCAAGGACCTAGAATCCTTGAGTTGCTATATTTAGTCTTTCTTTACAGGAATTTCCTTAATCACACGCGCCGGATTCCCACCTAGAACCACATTGTCACCGAAGGACTTGGTCACAACGGCTCCTGCTCCAGCCACTACATTATCTCCTAAAGTCACGCCCGGAAGAATGGTCACGCCTCCACCAGCCCAGAAATTATCACCGATCGTAATTGGAGCACCATATTCAATGCCTGAATTACGCTCGGTTGGATCAAGCGGATGCAAGGGCGTCAAAAACTGACAATTAGGGCCAATCATGGCATTGTCACCAATCGTGATAGGACAGATATCCAACATGGTCAAATTCCAGTTGGAATAAAAATTTTCACCGATATGGATATTAACACCGTAATCCGTAACGAACTGAGGATTCATGGCAACATTTTCACCAGTCGAACCAAACCAAGATTTAACAATTTCCGCCCTCTTAAGGCGATCAGGTTCAGCATTAAAGGCCCATTGTTTTTCTCTTGAGCTGGCCGCTAGGGCACGTAACTCAGGATCGCTTGGCTTATAAAAGTCACCTGCAATCATTTTTTCATATTCAGTTGGCATGGCATACTCCTTTTTTGTTTCTTCTTCTATATTGTAGTATAGAAGTGATGTTACCACAAGTGAGACTCCCATACAAAAGTATGTAAAGTCTTTATTCCACTTAATTATATATCGATGGTCTCACCAACAGCTAAAACCCTATAACCTGCTGCTTCAACTTCATTTTTAGTTGTCTTGTAATGACTATAATCATCAATATGAATGGGATAAATTCTTTTAGGTTGAAGGAGATCATTCATTCGGTTTAACATTTGTAAGTCCATGGTAAATGGTCCACCAAAAGAACCTGATTTTACAGCACCTAAATTAGCAAAAATAGCATCTATATTTTTAGGGACAATTTGGATTAAGTCTGGGTACAAAACAGTATCACCGGTAAAATAAATAACTTTAGTTTCTGACGAACTGGTGATTGTTAGTTGATAGCCATTTACCTTACCAACTATCTTTCGCATGATGTAATTACTGGCATGATAAGCCGGTAATGCTTTTATGGTGATACAATAGTCAGCGACTTGAAATGCTTGTTCTTCTCCCCATCTTAAAACACTGTTATTTAAGCATGGTACCCCATCTAAGAATTTCTTGTTGGGAGAAATGACCGTCTTCCCTTTCAGGTAATCTCTTCCTACATCATCCAAATGATCTTGATGCCCATGAGTAATTAACCATACATCAACTTTGCTAAGAAGAGACTCATCCTTATGAACATCAGTTTGTTTCTCGGAGACAAATCCTTTAAACTGAACTAAAGTTCCTTTAGGAGACAAGTCAGGATCAATTCCAATGTGAAATTGATTATCAATAGAGATGACGCCACATGCAACGCCACAATAAGTAAACGAAATAGACATAGTACCTCTTTTTATAACAAGCGACAAGTTGAAAAAACAGTCATTAACAATAATGGAATGAGCATTTAAGTGCACAGCTCTTGTAACTAGATTATAGTTTTTATCATCAATTTAATCAATATCAGTTTATGTTTCGACACCTTATTTTACATTTCGAACCTCAGTTAGGTAATCCACAAAAAAATCCCAAGTGCACTAAGCAACTTGAGATTTTCTTTCTGTCTGGGCATGCCTGAGTCATTCAGGGCTTTATATTATTTGTCCTTTTGATCTTTGTGATCTTTTTTATTTTTCTTTTTACGTCCGTTGCGGCCAAGTCCTAGACCTGTTACCGATACGGTGAAGCCTGCGATATTGATGGTTTCTTCAATCTTACCTTTGCTTGCTTCTTCCTCATTTGAGAGATTAATTGGCATCTTGTGTTTAGAGCCTTTACCCTCAGCTTGACTTGAAACAGGTGCTTCAAAGTCATCGCCTGGTCCATAAGTGACTGGTCCCTCATGAGCTTCCACTTGCTCTTCGACTTGGTCGAGAACTTCTAGGTCTTGGATCTCTTCAACAACGATATCGTCTGCCTTGTCTTCCTTAGGTTTACCGTTGATATCACCTGTTAATGGGATATAGACAACGGTTTCCTCAAGGTTACGTTGACCTACTGTCTTACCTTCAACCTTATCCTTATCAGCGCTATAGCCTTCTACTTCAGGAGTGATGACTGTTTCAAACTGACCTTTATTTGAAGTCCAGTAGCTTGAACCAAGCTCTTCACCTGTAACCTTATCAATAGTCAAACTACGTGTCCATTGAGCAGTTTGGATGTTATTGGCAGGAAGTTCTGCTTGTCCATCGCTAGATGTGTAGAGAACTGTGAAGGTTACGTCTTTGATGTAGCTTTCGCGTTCTGGCCATTTGGCACCATCTGGATTTGCTGGGTTGATTGGTGTACCAGCTTCTTGGATGTTATCTGGACCTACTTGAACGGTACCATGACGAAGGGTAACCATGAAGTTTTGGTCAACATGTGAATCACCATCAAAGATCACACCGTTTGTGAAGCCATCAGCAAGAAGGGTATAACCACGGTCGCTATAGTACTTGATACGTTCGATTGTTGAGTATTCAATCACTTCGCCTGATTTACCAAGCAAGTCGACCACTTCAAGTTTCTTACGAGTTGTACCGTCAACATAAGTGACTGTAGCTTTCTGAGCATCCTTGAGGTAAGTAACCACTTCCATGATTTCAGGAGTTTCCACAGAAACCTCTGTCATTTCAGCGACTTCCATACGGTCTGGTGTAAATCCGACAACCTCTGGTGAAGGAACCGCTGAGAAGCCAGCTTGAGTACTTGACCATGCTTCATAATTGATAGCGCCTGTCACAAGGTTAACATTAGCCAAACGTTTGAAATCAAGAACTTCAACGTAGTCGTCGCTAGCCAAACCACCTTCTTCGAAGACATACTGGATGGTACGTGTCACATCGGCACGGTTTTCAAGCATCTCTACGCTATTTGGCCAAACTGGGCTATTCACATCATTTGGATCTACGACTTCACCTGCAACTGGTGCTGGCATATCTGGGTCGATAAGAACCAAACGTTCACGAAGAACCACTTCGAAGACTTGGTCAAAGTCAGAGTCACCATTGTAAGTGTGGTCAAAGGCTTCTGCATAACCATCGTTGACAAGTTCATAACCTTGTTTGAGCAAGTTTGCGATTTGTTCATCAGTAGAGTAGTCAATCTTCTCACCTGAGCTTCCGACAACAACATCACGGGTCAATTCTGACTTATCAAGCTCATTCATGTAAAGGATAATAGCTTTTTGCTCATCCTTAGCATAAACCACGTTGGTATCTTGACCTGGGTGCTCTGGAGTAATAAAGGCCTTTTCAGAAATGTAACCAAGAACATCTGGAACGACTGTTTCCATAGCCATGGTTGGATCTTCAGGATCGTTGTTGTAGCTTGGAGTAGGTGCATTTTCGATTGGTGTACCATACTCATCTACTGGAATAATCTTACCAAGTTCTGTGTAAGTAACAGTATCTTCCACTTCTGGAAGGTCTGGGCGAACTTCAAGACCACCAGCTTGACGTTTATCTGCATAGAAGCCTTCAACTACTGGAACTTCTACAACATCATAAGTGAAGCTTTCTTGATACCAAGTGCTTGTTTGTTCCACTTGGTTAAACTTACCGTGGAAGCTGAAGCTATCTTGAATGTTGATAACTGGATCTTTGTAGCCTGCACCTTGGAAGGTAACCGTTTGTTTCGTATCTTGTGTGATATCATCCAAGATTGGTTCGTAAACCAAGGTTTGGTCCATGCTGAGGTCAATTGGCAATACCAATTCACTTTCAGCTTGGTAGCCAGCAACTTGTGGTGCTGGTGTCTCAATAACTTGCGTAGCATCTTGAGGATCATTAGCATAATGAACTGGCTCTGCATCTGCGATTGGATTACCAAAGCTATCAACAGGGATAATCTTACCAAGCTTTTTATAGGCAACACTATCTGTTGCTTCGGGTTTATCAGGGGTAACAACCTGCATACCAGCCACTGCCTTGTCCGCAAAGTAACCTTCGATAACTGGAACATTAACCTTAGCGAAAGTATAGCTGTCTTGATCCCATGTGTAAGTGTCTTCTGCTTGGTTGTACTTACCAGTGAAGCTGAAGTCAGACTGAATATTAACAGACGGTGTTGCTTCGCCAGCTCCTTTGAAGAAGACAGTTTGCAAGGTTGGTTGCGTTACATCTTCAAGGATTGGAGCGTACTCAACAAGAATATCGTCTGTCAAGCTCTCAGGCATGACACTTTGTTGCATTGGACGGTAACCCGGAATGTGAGGAACAAGTGTCTCACTAACCTTAGTTGGGTTATTGGCATCGTTGTTGAAGGTTGGCGTTGGAACGTTTGGAATCAAGCGTCCATTTGCATCAATAGGAATGATTTTACCAAGTGGAACGTAGGTAATGGTTTCTTCGATGTTATCTTCAGTAACTTCTCTACCTTTAACTTCTACTCTATCTGCAAAATAGCCTAAAACAACTGGTGCATAGATGTCATAATACTTGGTCTTGTTTGGTGACCATTCTGTCTCGTCAACAAGCTCACCTGTGACCTTGTCAAAGGTAAGGGTACGGACCCAATAAGCCTTTTGCACATCAGCATCTGGTAAATCCGCTTTGCCATCTGTACTCTTGTAAAAGACTGTGAAGCTTACTTCTTTCTCGTAAGCATACTTAGATGGCCACTTAGGTCCATCTGGATTATTAGGATTGATTGGAGTATCTGGGACTTGTTCATGATCAGGCCCTACCTTGGCAACATCGTGTTGCAAGAGGACAAACCACTCTTGATCATCAATATCCTTGTCATCAAAAATGGCATCTTTAGGGAATTCGTCCTGAATCAAGTCATATCCCATGTCCTTGAAAGTCTTGATACGTGTTGCTGTTCCGTATTCAATCGCTTCACCCAATTCCCCGGTCAACTGGTCACTAACCAAGTAAGCACCGGTAGTTTCATCAATATAAGTGATGCTGGCTTTCTTGAAAATTTTACGATACACAACCGGAGTATCCCCTCCTGGTTTGTTCGGTACTACACTTTTAATATCTGTCATATAATCTTGAACAGCTGGTGTTGCTGTCTCACCCGCCTTTCGTGGATCTTTTTTGTTATTGTTATACTGCTTAGTCAAAGCACCTGGAATATATTCCCCATCTTCTGTCACAGGGATAATGCGTCCCAATTTCCTATAGGTCACATGTTCCGTTACCGTTGGCACATAGGGTGTGACAACGTTAAAACCCGCTTCTTTTTGATCAGCGAAATAGCCCTGGACAACTGGTACCGATATCTTAGGATAGGTATAACTGTCCTTGTCCCATTCGATTAAGCCAGTCTTCCTATCTCTAGTCCCCGTAAAAACATGATTTTCCATGACTTCAGGGTCTGGAGTTTTAGAATCTGCTCCTTGAAAAATAATCTCTTGCTTAGATGGAATCCTCACGGTTTCCGATTGGGCATGATTATCAAAGAGGGCTTCGTCAGCTCTAGCAAAATCTAATGGAGAGGGGGCACTGTGGTCAGAGCGACTTTTTGGGTTAGTCAATAATTTAGAAAGATCTATAGTATCAACTAAATCAGAGTCCGCTGATTTATGTGCAATATGCTCTTCGGCAGTTCTTGCTGCTGCTTCAGTCGCATCTTCCCTATAGGCTCTCAAAAATACTCCCCCTTTCTTCTTTTTATGAGAAATAAAATCCTTTACTTGCTAAGTTCTCATGGAAATCTTTTCTATTAAGATTTCATTTTCCCTCAGAGAAGCTAACAAGTTCTTATCAAAGATTAAAATTTTTGATATCTCTTATATATACTATAATACGAGAATCGAATTTTTACAAGTAAGGTGTAAGAACTTTAATCATTTTAACCCCTAAGTAAAAAAATAGCGCTTTAATGTGCAATATCTATCAAGTAGTTTATGAAAGTGACATCAAAATGAGATTACCCCGATAACTTAAATGATGAGTCTTTAATGGAGTTTTCTCTCCCTAAAGACACTCTCATAAGAAATACACTATAAACTATCACAACTACTTCTCATCTTTGAATGGCTAGAGCCTTACTGTATTTGTTAAAGAAATGGCCTATTAGGAATGACACAGGCCAAGCCTGCGACTAGTCCTCGACTAGGGATGCCAATAAATAACTGGTATTACTCCTAGTATAGATTGACTTTGACGCTTCGTCAATAGATTGGAACCATTTAATGAAAATCCCTAATTTTAAAGCTTTCTCGTATTAAATTGTGCATTAATAATAGTCATTGGGATTAGGCTATTTTGCTGTCATTCTGGGCACCAAATAGTCATAGGTATTTCACAACTCAGCCAAGAAAAGGGTTAAATGACTATTCACAGTCCACATCTCAGTCTTTACGGAAACCCAGTTATGCCATAAAAACCGAGACTACTGTCTCGGTTCATACAGTTTGGAAACGATTAGATTTGTCCTCGGCCTTGAGCATCAAAGTAAACCCACCATCCTGGACTTACTTCAACCCAACGGTTAACTGCCATTTCACCTGAATTTGGATCAAAGTAACGAACAACACCGTTTACGCGAACCAAATGACCTTTGATTTGTTTACCATTTTTATCAAAGAGGAGATTTTGACCATTGATATTAACCATGCCTTTGACAGCATTACCATTACCATCGAAGTAATACCAGCTACCATCAATTTCGTGGAATTGATTGCGGTAGAGCTCACCTGAGTTTACATCATAGTAACGAAGGTTACCATCTACGTTTGCCAAAGCACCTTTGACCTGACGGCCATTTTGATCAAAGTAGAGGTTTTGACCATTGATGTTTTGTGAACCTTTTACGGCTGCTCCATCATTATTGAAATAAGCCCAAACACCTGGTTCGATTTCAGCAAAACGGTTGCGAGCCATTTCGCCTGAGTTAGCATCATAGTAACGGATAGTGCCGTTCTCATTAACGGTACGACCTTTAACTTGGACACCATTGTTGTCGAAGAAGAGTTCTTGACCATTAATGTTTTGGTGACCTGTTACACGTTTACCATTACCATCATAGTAAGCCCAAACGTTATTACCAATTTGAACGAATTGGTTACGTCCTGATGCATTATTATTGTTATCTGGTTTTGGATCTTGTTTGCCGTTTGCATTCAAGACACCGTTTTGGTCATAGTAGAAGACTTGACCTCTGCGGTTTTGACGATAACCATCACGCAACTGCACCCCATTAGCGAGGAAGAAGTATTGTTTACCATCGATAGTCTTTTCACCGATTGCCATGCGACCTGAGTTATCAAAGTAGTAAACATTTCCGTCGTTATCTTTGATGAAGGCATTCTTAGCATATTGACCATTGTTATAACGGTATCTTACAGAGAAGAGACGTTTTTCAAACTTACCACTACCATCACCGTTTTGGTTATCACCATTAGTTGATTGGTTGCTTCCGACAACTTTTGGAAGGCTAACCTTACCACCATTTGTACCGTAGTAACCGTTGAGACCATTCTTAAGCACGTACTCTGAACCACGTTCAAGAATGTTAGTACCATTCATGTACTTCGCAGACCACTTCGTAATCTTCTCGTCAGTAGTCATGCGTTTACCGTTAGAGATTTGAACACGGTCAAAGATTTGTGGGTAGAGACGTTTCAATTCATCAAGGAAGGCACCACCATATTTACCTTGGTAGTCATTACCAAAGGTACGTGTTTTAGCGGCATAGAGGCTATGATTGATGATTGCGCCGTCTTTAGTTTCACCATAGTTATTAACACGAGTTGCAGTGACCACTTCATCGCCCGGAAGGTTGTAGATTTGGTCTGGAACCCAGTCAGCAATCGCTGAGATACCTACAGCGTGGAGCGATTTAAGAGCTGCTTTCAAGTCAGCCAATGAACCGTACTTGTTGTCCTTACTCATACCAATATCATAACGGTCTGTAAAGGCATAACCATTTTGGATGACTGAGTCAAGGAAGCTACCGTCATCACTTGAAACGTATTGTGGGGCAAATTCGAATGATGTAATACCCCATGATTTGAAGAGACTAGCATTTTCAGCAATCTTCTTATTAGTGTATTGTGATGGATTTTGAACGAAGTCTTGGAAGTTAGAGAAACCTTCGTAGATAACTTGTGAATCAAGGGCAGCATTTGATTCGTAGACCAAACCACTGCTGTTTTTCTCTTTACTTGGTGCTACACGCACATCTTGAGTTTCAGAAGCTCCTACTGGCACCCAAACAGCAAGGTAACCATCAACTTGAGGATTACGGATACCACGGATTTCGTTTGCATTAAATGTCAAATTACCATTACCATATGTAGAATTGACAATGCCGTTAGCATCGCTATCATTCAAGTAAGTAGCCACACCATCGTTTGTTGTCAAAAGCAATGGACGATAAGCTTGGTTACGGTGAGCCGCACCCATGTTAATCGTCAAATTGCTTGTCAAACGAAGGGCAGGTTGGTTTGAAACAATAACTGCCATACCTTGGTTACGTGTTTCAGCTGTACCAGTATCAGAAGCACTGTTAGCACCTGTACCATAACGTACAGAAGTCAAGACTCCTGCAGCATCCCAACCATTAGTATTACCATAACCGATGTAGTTAACCTTCATATCTTGACCACCGGCTGCATAGCGGATACGACCTTTCAAGAGGGTTTCAATAGCATCATAATATGGTGATTTTTTAGCCATATATTGACCATCATCTGTGTACATGTCTCCATAGTAAACACGTGGCACAGTGTCCTTATGCGTAAGCATCAAGGCATATGCTGATGGGATGTTATATTGTGTGTATTGCTTGTTAGCACTACGCATGTCTCTGTTGTAGATTTCAAAGGCTTTCTTCATTTCATCAAGAGTGAAGGTATTCCCTGTTGATTGAGGGTTGATTTCATTTTTGATGATTTGACCAATGATTGATTGTACCTCTGAATCGTGGGCACGAACAAATGAGTAGTTAGCCATACGTTTAGAGTTTTTACCACTTTCAGAACGGTCATTTAAACTATTTGAAATGAGTGGTTCAACTCCTGAACGGTTACCAATTGGACGCAAGAGTGAATATACCAATGCCAAGTGCATAGGGTCATCCATTGGCAATTGAGCACCTTTGGTGTCTTCATTGTAGTAGGCATCATTGTGAGACCATGCTTCCAAGATAGACAAGTGCTTAATAGCTTGTTCTTGGCTTTGATCAGAACCATACTTAGCTTTGAAGTAATCTGAAGCAATTTGGAGAAGGTCAGCATTGACATTATCCACGGCATCGACACGAACACCATCAAAGTTTTCATCTTCAGAACCACCAGTGATAGTACCGATGTTCATGATGTAGTGGAGCCAGTTCAACTGCTCAGCTTGAACCGCTGGGTTTGAGTTGTCGATATCATTAGCCAACAAGAACTCGAAACCACCGTTACTTGTATCCTTAGTATACTTAGGATTGTGTTTACCTGTTTGGCTAGTTGGTGTGCGGTTCAAGAGACGATAGTCAGAGTTAGCATGACTTGTACGACTATCGTTGTTATAGAGAAGGGCACCACCTTGCAAGTGGTCACTATTATCAAGATTTTCAGAAGTTGAATTCCAACCTGGTTGGGTCTTCACGAAATTTTTGATAGTTGTACGCAACCAGTCAGTGTTACCTTCACGCGCAATACGTTCTTCAATACGTTTTTGAACTTCAAGCGCTGCTTGGTCCATCTGAGTTTGTGAGCTGAATGACGTATAGGTCTGATTGGTACCGAGACCTTGCTCCTTCATGTAGTTGAGGTAGCTCGCTTGGATAGCCTTGCTTGGCCACCAAACTGTAAGCAATGGACGTTTGTCATTTTCAGTTGAGGCAGTCCACTCTTTACCATCTTTCAAGATTTCTTTTGGACGGTACCATGTGTTGGCAGTGAAGTAACCGTCAACAAGTTCGATATCTTTATCAGTTGTACCATAAAAGGCATTCTTGTCACCATTTACAGTAACGTTTGTGTTTGTGCTATCAGCTGATGAACCTGTTCCACCGTTCTTGTCGAAACGGTATTCTTTTTGGTTAGACAATTCACCAGTTTCAGCGTTGAAGTATTGGCTGCCGCCGTTACGTTCAAGGACATAGTTCTTACGAATAGTGCCGTCATCTTCAACGTAGTATTGTTTTCCATCAATTGTTTTGATGTGACTTGGACCATCAGTTACGACATTGTTAGTTGCTGGAAGGTCGTTGTTTACTACTGTGACAGTATTGTTGGTATTATTTGTATTGCCGTTAACTGGGGTAGCACGACGGCCTCCTGTAGGACCACGTCGAGCACCAGTCGCACGACGTTCACGTGTCGCTGCGTGATCAGTAACTGTTGTTGTGTCAGTTGTAGTATTGTTATTTGTTGTATCAACAGCTGTATCATTGGTTGCTGTTGTATCTGTTGTAGTTGCCGCACGATCAGTACCGACAGTCGCTGCCGTATCAACAGCATTCGCTGCAACTGTATTTGTTGTATCAGTTGTCAAATCGAAAGTTGCTGTTGGAGCTGCTTGGTCAGTTGCGACATCATTTGTCGCTGCAACTGCTGTAGTTGGATCCTGAGCAGCCGTTGTATCGTTAGATACAGTACCCGTATCAACAGTAATATCGGGGATGGCTACAGTAGCATCCGTATGTTCGTCGGCCTGAACGACACCGTCGTTAGTTCCTAAAGAAACCGCTGAGACTGCACCGAGTGACATCCCTGTAACTGCGATGGTTACCCATTGTTTCTTAACTTTGTGCATTTTATAATGTACTTTTTTGTCCATAATAAAAAGACTCCTTTTTCCCATTTATAGCTTCATTCTAAATCATTGAAAGCTTTTTTTCAATAAGATTCGATAAATTTTCATAATTTTTAGAAAAGTCCTTTTGTTGTTTTAATAACATTAGTTTTAAATGAGTGTTTAGAATTATAAACATGCTCATTTTAGTTCGTTGAGAAACAGATAACTGACACTCTATGGCTATTTAGAATGATTATTGATAAGACCTCCTTTTAATGGGATTACAAGGAAATCTAATGAAAATTCACAAAATCCTTAAAGCACTTCTCTCAAAGCGACCAAAAATACTATCCTTACCAAACCATTAGGTCTGTTAGGATAGTATTTTTTTTAGACTATCTTCTCATACAAAAACTAAATTCTAACTATCTAAGCTATTCATTACTTACTGAGGTGTCAGAGGGGCAAGTTTGGTTACTCTAGTGCTAATTAAAAATACTCTTTTCCATCAAAAACGAAGGGAACAGAAACTAGATTGTAGAGCGACAAATCATCATAACAAATAGTTCAAATGCCTATCTACCCTGCTGAAAACAAGAAAAAAGGAGTATAATAAAGGTGAAAAGAGTTAAACTATTTAGAAACAAATAGAGGGGTAGGTGAGAAAGATGTCAGTACAACATACAAACTTCAACACAAGCCAAGATAAGGGTCAGACTGGTCAAGAGGTCAATAATCAAGAGCTCATTAAGAAGAACTCTCCAGACAACAGGGTTGCTTCTATTCTCCTTGCAGTCGCCTTTTATTTAGCTATCGTTTATCTTGCCTTATTTTTGCTCTTAGGACTGTCAAATCCTTGGGGAATAGTTATAATGATTTTCCTAGCACCTAATTTGATTAGTTTTATTATTGCAACTATTTTAACAAGAATAGGACGTAAAAAAGGTAATAAAAACTTTCTATACACTAGTGTTATTTTTTACCTAGTCTCAATTTTTTTGGCCTATGACCCTGACTGGGGAGTTTTTCGAGTTGTACCGATTCTGTTGACTATTCTTGTAACAGTGGGAACTGTGATGTATAAACAAGATAATGAGCAAGACAACAAATAAGAGAGCATGTTCAAGTGGTCTCTTATTTTTATGTAGTCATTAGTATTTCAAAAAGTCAGTTCCATTTTGAAACTTTCACAACATCTCCAAATCAAAAAAACACCTCCTAGCTAGAATGGTTATCTAACATGAAGGTGTTTTTTATTGTGCTTATCTGAGCATTGTAAAGACTTCTACAATCCTGAAATACGAATAATCTTCGTCCTATTCTTCATTTTTCTTACGTTTGGCAAGAAATCCAAGACCAGTTGCAGTTGCCAAGGCACCCAAGGCCATACCTAATGATGAGTTTTCCTCACCAGTCTTCGGAAGCGCTTGGCTACCACGTTTGTGCTTAGAATCTCTCACTTCAGAAGTTGATTCTGAAACACTTGTTGAAATACTTGTGCTTTCAGAGGCACTCAAGAATGCCGATGTAGAGACTGACTCGGATACTGAAACGCTTGATGAAGCAGATTCTGAGGCAGACAATGATGCACTTGCACTTTGCGATTCGCTCAACGATACAGACTCACTTGTAGAAATTGAAGAACTTTCTGAAAGTGACTCACTCAGTGATACTGAGTTTGAAACAGTTTCTGATTCAGACACTGATGTACTCGCTGAAACTGATTCTGAGTTCGATACTGATTGCGACTCGGAAATTGAGACACTTACTGAAGTCGATACTGAGGCAGAGACTGATGCAGATGCGCTCGCTGAGGCTGACGCAGACAATGACTCAGATACACTTGTTGAGGCTGAAAGACTTGCTGAGGTACTCAATGAAGTTGAGATACTTGTTGAAGTGCTTGTGCTTTCAGAGGCACTCAAGAATACTGATGTAGAAGCTGACTCGGATACTGAAACGCTTGATGAAGCAGTTTCTGAGGTAGATGCACTTGCTGAGACTGACGCAGAAACTGAGGTTGAAACAGACTGTGATTCTAATACAGACTCACTTGTTGATGCAGACTCTGAAATTGAGGTACTTACAGAAGTTGACTCTGAGGCTAATGCTGAAGCGGACGCAGACAATGACTCAGATACACTTGTTGAGGCTGAAAGACTTGCTGAGGTACTCAACGAAGTTGAAATACTTGTTGAAGCACTTGTGCTTTCAGAGGCACTCAAGGATGCTGATGTAGAAGCTGACTCGGATACTGAAACGCTTGATGAAGCAGTTTCTGAGGCAGATGCACTTGCTGAGGCTGAGGCACTTGTTGATGCAGACTCGGAATTAGAGACTAATTGTGATTCACTGATTGAAGCACTTACTGATGCACTTTCAGAATTAGAAACTGATTGTGACACTGAAACTGAAGCGCTCAATGACACCGACTCTGATGCGCTGACTGATTCTGACACTGAGGCTGACGCAGAGACTGATGCGGATGTGCTTGCTGATTCCGACACAGATTCAGAAACTGATGTGCTAACGGATTCTGATACAGACGCACTTGTTGATGCAGACTCGGAATTAGAGACTGATTGTGATTCTGAGATTGAAGCACTTACTGACGCTGACTCGGAGTTTGAGACTGACTGTGATTTAGACACCGATGCACTCTCTGATGCTGACTCGGAATTAGAAACTGATTGTGATCCTGAAACAGATGTACTCAATGACACCGACTCACTCAATGATGCTGAGTTAGATGTCGAAAGCGACTCACTAGCTGAAATGAAGCTTGAAGCTGAGTTCGAAATAGATTCAACAGTTGAAATAATCGCAGAAATTGAAGCACTAAAGGCTTGAGACTGGCTTTCAAATGCAGAAGCACTCAATGAGCTTGACGTACTCAATGATTCTGACTCTGAAGTCGAGATTGAGGAACTTGTGCTCTGTGATTCACTCAATGATGCAGACTCACTAACTGAAATTGAAGCACTTACTGAAGCGGATTCGGAGTTTGAAGCAGACTGTGATTCAGAAACTGATGCACTCTCTGAGGCTGATTCGGAGTTTGAAACAGACTGTGATTCTGAGACAGACGCACTTACTGACTCTGACTCTGAGGTTGAAGCAGACTGTGATTCTGAAACTAACGCACTTTCTGAAGCGGATTCGGAGTTTGACACTGACTGTGACTCAGAAACTGATGCACTTTCTGAAGCGGATTCGGAATTTGATACAGACTGTGACTCAGAAACTGATGCACTTTCTGAAGCGGATTCGGAATTTGATACAGACTGTGATTCAGAGACTGATTCACTTACTGATGCTGACTCGGAATTAGAAACTGATTGTGATCCTGAAACAGATGTACTCAATGACGCCGACTCACTCAATGATGCTGAGTTAGATGTCGAAAGCGACTCACTAGCTGAAATGAAGCTTGAAGCTGAGTTCGAAATAGATTCAACAGTTGAAATAATCGCAGAAATTGAAGCACTAAAGGCTTG
>ENA-OQNO01000525-OQNO01000525.1-human-gut-metagenome-genome-assembly--contig:-NODE-525-length-35913-cov-3.006986_pt1 | contig 35913 bp, 31 predicted proteins | sample MGYA00242629_ERZ504880 | MGnify/ENA primary metagenome ERZ504880 (study PRJEB26092, sample SAMD00036377) | human gut metagenome | host: Homo sapiens | study: EMG produced TPA metagenomics assembly of... | reverse complement strand
TTAAATGGAAGTTTTAATTGATATCCATTCTGATTTTGAGTATAATTGTTTTGTAAAGTAATAGGTAGTCGCATACTTATATTTTACACGAACTGCCGGATTCTTTCGAGACCCGGCAGTTATTTTTGTGTAAAAAAGAAGCTGCGCACTAATTACTTAGTGCGACAGCCTCGTCTATATCAGTTCAGTACACTTGGGAGGGGTAAAGTCCTGTTTTTGAACCACATGTAGAGATCACAAACAGGGATATACCCCTGCGAAGTGTACTGTCGTGATTAGTGTACGGCAACAGATTTTACAACTTCCCATCGGGGACACTGCAGATTCTGTCATGATACATCACAGTCAGCATTTGTAGTTGCTGAATATTCCAACGTTAACATTATAATCCTGAGATTTATGTACGTACCTTATATTTTTACCATTGGCAAGTAAGAAATATTCTGTACTTACGTTGTTATAATGATTTCTGGCTACAATGGGCATTGTGTGATGGCTTTTACTCCTGTTCAAATAACACAAATAGAGAGATCTTAGTTGTGGACAATAATGTCCCTTACTTTGTGTCCCAGTAATTAATTACCAAAACAGGATTTAATATTTCAACAAAAAATAAATAACGTATACCCAACTTAATAAACCATGTATAATAGCCCAACCAACCGAATGCCACGTAGTGTAACTTATCACCATTGCCAATGCACTTCCAAAGGTTATTCCAGATTTTACAGTATTCTTTATGTTGATGTTCTTATCATTGTTATCTGACATGATTATCATCCTTTCTACAAAATATTTATAAGGGTCATACACTTGACACCCTATCCTTTTTGACTGATATTTGAAGTCTCTTAGAAAGACAGAAGAATCCCCAATAATAACGTCCGGCAGAAGTTATAGACAAACTGGAAGTTATCAAACTCTTTTCATGTACAATAATGGATACGGATTTCCCTGTTCATCCAATTTTGCTCGTTTATAAACTTCAAATCCCATATGCTCATAAAATCCTTTTGCAGATATATTTTGCTCGTTAACAGTCTGCTCATTAATTGAATAATGCTTTATCCCGTATTGCAATAATCGCTTCCCCAATCCTTTTCCTATATCTTCCGATGAAACAAATAACATTTCAAGCATTTGCCCCACAATTCCCATGAAACCTACGGTATTTCCCTGTTCATTTTCTACAATGACTAAATTAGGAACGCTATTCAAAGCCAGTGGAACATATCGTTTAATATTACTTATTTCATCATCTGATAAAAACAAATGAGTTGCTTTAACAGAGCTCTCCCATACAGCTACTAGATTTTGTATCAATACAGAATTTCGTTCTTTTATTTTAACTATTTTCAATTTGTTGCCCCCTCATTAACTTCTAATTTGCCTTCCAGATATACTGGTTATATTTTTTTCTTCTTAACTTAAACTCTTATTTATTTCTTTTGACTTTGTTTTGAATAATACATTGGAGCATGGTAAAGTCACGTTTTTGGAATAGCACTTTGTATTTTCCATGTGCAAAAGTAAGGTGAAGTGTACTGATGTGGCATGGTAGGAGGTGTGCAACCCGTTGCAAGATTTTGTCAATGGTTGTTCCTGTGTCAAGGAAAACCTAGTAAAACCAGTATCGCCCGATTTGGCGACAGAGATATTAGGCTCAACATGTAACACATTTCTTGTATCGCCATTACCGTGGTCGAAGATTTTATTTAAATTTTTATTTAGATTTATGAGCTGTGATAATGGTATAGCTATGGGCATTTACAGTTATTTCACAATTGTTTATAGTAATATACCAGTTCTTTCCTTTTCTTTTGATAATGGCATATTTGTCCAATATTCCTGTTCTACACCACTGTACGACATCACTATCTTCAAGAGATAGATTCCTTTTTATACGTTCTAAGCCCATTTCTGTGGTATGCAGTTTATCAATATTCTCAATCAATTCATTCATTCTCTGTCCTCACAAAATTCGTAGATAATCTAAATATAACATATAGAAGTGTAAGAAGCCACTGTAAAATGGTAGTTAAGCGTAAATGATCACCTGGAGGTATCACTTGAACATTATGCAAACCTTTGCAGGATGTCAAACTCTACCCTGTGCAAACTTTTGCACACCCCCATTTTATATAATCTCAAAGCTATAACCTCCTCAAAGTTATCAATATTCTGGCTGAGATTGTTATTAAGGGTTTGCTAGTGTGAGCCATGGAGAGGAAAACAATCGATTTTGGGACGAAGTCTATGAATATATAAATAATCAATATGAACTCGATAAGGTCAAGAAAATCTATCTGAATGCAGATGGAGGGGGATGGATTAAATCAGGAAGGAAGCGAATTGCGGGTATAACGTATGTGCTGGATGAATTTCATCTGAAAAAATATCTGACCAGGCTGACGAGCCATATGAAGGACAGCAGGGAGGATGCGGCAAATGAACTGCGGACAGCAATCAGGAGTAAGACAAAAAAAGAGTTTGAAAGAATCGTAGAAAGACTGGAAGGCTATCGGGAAAACGAAAATGAAACAAAGAGAATGTCAGAAGCAAAAGCATATATCCTGTCGAACTGGACAGCAGCCAGGCTGCGTTTAAACCATAAAGACGGAGTAAAAGGAAGCAGTACAGAAGGCCATGTGAGCCATGTATTATCCAGCAGAATGAGTTCAAGGCCGATGGGTTGGAGTATGACAGGAGCAGAAAAAATGGCACAATTAAGAGCCTATAATGAAAACGGAGGAGAAATGCTGGAATTGGTAAGATACCAAAAAAAGGATCTGCCAAAGGCGGTAGGGGAAGCGTATGCGGTATTGAGCAGTACGCAAATAATACAGTCAGAAAAAAATAGACATGGAGAACTTGGAAAGTACACAGAAAGCATAAGCCATAATCTGTCATTGCAGAATAAAAAAATCATGTATTTCAATGCGCATATATGGGGATTGTAAAAGTGTACATAATAATGAAAAAATGAGGAAACATAGAACCGGCACAGAAAAACTGGGCTTGCTTTGCATACGCAAAAGAGGTATATTAAATATATAAGTCATTGCCTGATACTTTATCAGCGCATCGTGGGTGAACTCTACACCATTATTTCCGAAGGTAAATTTACGCAATCCGCAAAAGTAAAAGGACTTGAAAAGAAAAAAAGGAAATGTTATAATCGGCATAGAAAAACAAATCTAATATGGACTTAACACAAATCAGGGTGACTCTACCCTTTACAATCCTACAGTAAATTTACACCGCCCACCTTGATAATCGAATAGACTTTATGCTTTACATATGGTATAATACATACACCACATTTGTAAAGGATGGTAAAAAGGTATGACAGATAATGAGTTATTGTTAGCAATCTCTAATATCATGGACAAAAAGATCGAGCCTTTAAAAAAGGATATTGAGGAAATTAAGCAAGAGCAAACCCGTATAAATATTATCATTGAGAATGATATCAAGCGTGATATTAAAATGTTGGCTGAAAATTATTTGCCAGCTTCCAAACGTTTTGATTCAGAAGCTAATAAAATAACTGCTATTGAGGAAGACGTCAAATTGCTCAAGAAAGTAGTAACAGAACATAGCGAAAAATTACAAAAAATATCGTAACCAAACAATCACATGTATTATATCATATATAAAGCATAAAGTCTGAATACAAAATCGGGCGGTATGCTTTTTTTGTACTCACATATCAAGAAAATCCAAAATCAGAAAAAGGAGTGAAGTGTCATTTGTGTAAAACCATGAAAGAATTTTCAAGCATAGCAGAAACGCTTTACAATTTAGAGCAAAAAAAGCAAGCAAGAAAAAAGAAGTCAATGCATTGGATGCAAAGATTAAAGCCTTAAAAAAAGAGACTGCTCCCTATGTGAAGAAGCGACAGAAAAGTGAAATTAATGTTTCTACTTATAATGTACGTTATTCTCCATACATGAGACCATCTTTCGATCATAAAGCATTTATCGAAAATGAAGAGGATGGTCAGAAACTTTATGAGAAGTACAAGAAAGAAACACCCGTAGAATTAATCACGCTCAAAATCGCAAGTTCGCCGGAAGGCAGGAAAAGGGCGCAGCAGCCCCTTTTCTGCATAACGGGATGATCCGTGATCCGCCACGGTTATCCGATACCTGATACCCCAGTATCGAGCGGCTGGCAGCATCCATGATGAACCAGATATAGGTTTTGAGCCCTCGAATCTTGATATAGGTTTCGTCAGCGTGAGAGTGCAGCCCGGCTGATAGGAGTGTCAAACTTGTAACTACCCAGAAAACACGTGGGTCACGAAGATGAGAGAACAACACTCAGAAATTATTGCTTCAACAGATATACGAAGAATCAAACAGAAGAACAGATGGAAAACACACTTAAACTAAAAACATAAATAATATCATAGTTATTTAAGCCATCAAGGACAATCAAAAACCAAAGTATAAAAAAAGTGGAAAACCTCAGTTAACACTAAGATTTTCCACAATCCAAAGAACAGTCCGTAGGGGAATCGAACCCCTGTTTCCGCCGTGAGAGGGCGGCGTCTTAACCGCTTGACCAACGGACCTCATCGCTTGGTACTTGCATATCATATACCATTTTAGAAAATTTTGCAAGTACTTTTTTTGATTTTTTTCAATTTTTTTGCAAATTACGACAATTTTAAATTCCAGGGCGTGTTTTAAGGGGTTTTTAAGGGAGTAACCTGTGATTGCGCAAACGAAAAGCACTGGACAAATTTATGTTTTGGAACTAATATAAAATTGTCGATAAAATATTTCCTGTAACGGGAGACAGTGGAGACATCAATTGAGCAATTGTGCTGTGAATCACAAAGCATAGAATTTTGCTAACATTTATACTAGAGCGTGTTTGAAAATTCATTCCTGTCATCTGCACGCCCCACTTTGCGGCATATTTGCCCCGAATTCAGGTTACATAGCCCGCTATGCGCCCTTCATCCGGGACAAATCTCCCACAAACTGGGACGCACAGCTGCCAGAAAGCAATTTTAAAACACGCTCTAGTAAGCAATACATTTCAAAATAAAGATAAAAACACAGTCCGGTTGGTAGTCCGGGCGCAGAATATAGAATTCTGTCAGTAACCTGCCTCCTTTGGTTGTCCGTTCTTTGTTCCGTTTAAATTAAAGGAGGAATTTAATATGTACAAAGTAACGACCAGTCTTACTATTTTTTTCGAGCCGCCTTTTTGGGTTGGCATATTTGAACGCCTGGGAGAGCAGGGATATGAAGTTTCCAAAGTAACCTTTGGCACGGAACCAAAGGATTACGAAGTAAACGAGTGGTATCAGGAGAATTGGAACCGGCTGAAATTCAGCCCTCCGGTAAAATCTCAGGTGCATCAGGAGCGCAGGGTCAACTTTAAGCGCATTCAAAAGCAGGCAAAAAAAGCGGTGGAAGAAAATGGGGTTGGAACTAAGGCGCAGCAGGCATTGCAGCGTCAGCATGAGCTGTTGAAGCAGGAGCGAAGCGTTAAGAGCAGGGAACAGAGAGAAGAAGAAAAGAGACGCCAGTTTTTAATTCACCAGCAAAAGAAAAAAGAGAAACATAAAGGCAGGTAGATGGAGCGGGTGTGCGGCGCACCGCCGATGAAACGTAAATTTAAACACGCGCTTAGGGGAAGCTTTTTATAAGGCTTCCCCTAAGTTTTCATGTAGAGTTAGAAGTATTTACGTGACAGAAGCATTTACCAGATCAGAAGTTCGCTGAGAGAAACGAAAGCCAATGGGGAAAGAGGGGATTGAAATGGCGGAGCAATTAATTGATGTGATCGGTGTATCTAAGAACTTTGGAAAAGACCGGATATTAGAAGATATTAACTTTTCCGTGGAAAAAGGAAAGACAATTGCTTTAGTAGGGCATAACGGGTGCGGGAAAAGCACACTGCTTCGGATGATTGCACTTTTGACAACGGTGTCAGGCGGAGAAATTATCCATTATAAAAAATGGAGAATCACCTATATTCCGGAGCGGTTTCCAAAATCAGATTTTACGGCAAGAGAATATGTGATCAGCATGGGGATGCTGGAAGGGCTGACGAAGGAAGAGGCAAAAGAACGGGGCAGTGATCTGCTGAAAACATTTTTTATGGAGTCTATGGCGGACAAGCCAATGAAATACCTGTCTAAGGGGACTCTTCAGAAGACGGCAGTGATTCAGGCGCTTCTTACCAAGGCAGATATCCTACTGATGGATGAACCGCTGTCGGGGCAGGATGTGGAGTCCCAGAACATTTTTATGGCTATGATACAGGAATATGTGAAAGACGGCGGAGCTGTGGTCATGTCCTGCCATGAGAAGAAATTAATTAACCGGCTTGCTGATATCGTCTATGAAATAAAAGACGGGCACTTAAAACAGGCGGTATTAGAAGATACCTTTTTACAGGAATATAATGTTCTGATATTTGAACCGGAGTCCGGTGCCGAAGTACTGCCAAAGGAAGTGGAAGAGGCGGCAGATATGGTGGAAATAAACAGCTTCCATATTAAAATCCGTTCGTCATCGGAAAACAGTAATCCGATTATCAAAATGATGCTTCATGCAGGATATCAATTGAGGGAGATGCAGAATGTACAAGAATAGAGTGTTATTTCAATACATATTTGAAACTTATAAAAAATCAAACAAATACATTCTGCCGTTTCTTGTAATGGCAATGTACATGGGCTTTGCTTATACCTTTGCACCATTAGGTGTGCTGGAAGGATACACCATGTCTATGGTATTTGTGATATGGATCATGACCTGGATCGGATGGACCTTTAACGAATTGAAGAGCCCTGTCCAGGAACAGATCCTGATATTGAAGGTACAAAGTGAAACCAGGTATTATCTGGTCAATCTGGGCTGTCTTGCCGGCATTGGCATATTGGTCAGCCTTTTTGCCGTACTTTTCCCGGTCTTTCAGAATGCCGTAAATCATTTTGCTATATTTAACAGAATGATAACAGTTACAGATATTTTAAATGCATTGGTTTTACATATCCTGGCAGCGTATACGGGAGGCATTACAGGTGCTTTTCTGCATACCAGAATCATGCATAACCGAAAGGCGGCAGCCCTGATTACATTTTTATATATGTTAATGGGGATTGTGAAAATGGGGCTTATGGAGGAGTATCCGGTAACCAGGTACTTTATGTGGTTATTTCCGCCTGTTGCAGAGTTTGTGAAAAGGTTTGTGAATGAAGACTATTATGCAGGCGGGATGGTGCTGCAGACGCTGGCTGTTTTTAGTATTTACTGTTTGATCCTGACTGTTGTGCATGTAAAGCTGCTGGTGAAAAATAAATTTTAACAGCACCAAAGAATTAAAAAAGAAATGGAAAATTTACAGTTATTGGAATAAAACTCTGCCGTAAGAGCATACTAAAGGCATAACCCGGATCGGAATATTCTGGTTATGGAATGATTGATAAGATTGGAGTAGTGATTATGGCAGTGGATTTTAAAACAAGTGAAACAAAAGAGAATCTTATGCGTGCATTTGCTGGGGAGAGTCAGGCGCGTAACCGGTATACATTTGCCGCATCGGAAGCAAAAAAGCAGAACCTGCAGGTCATAGAAGCGATTTTTACTTTTACGGCGAATCAGGAAAAAGAACATGCGGAGATCTTTTATGGTCATTTAAAGGAACTGGCTGGAGAAACCATTGAAATTGATGGGGGCTATCCGATAGATTTGTATGATGATGTGGTTCAGCTGTTATACGCGGCGCAGCATAATGAATACGAAGAGCATGATCCGATCTACAAAGCATTTGCGGACAAGGCAAGAGAAGAAGGATTCCTGAAGGTAGCAGCCTCTTTTGATGGTATCGCAGGAATTGAAAAAATACATGGAGACCGTTTTGGAAAATTTGCAAAGTTACTGGAAGAAAACAAGCTTTTTGTTTCCGATGTTAAAACCGGATGGATGTGCCTGAACTGCGGGTATGTATACGAAGGGGAAAGTGTTCCTCCCATGTGTCCGGTATGCAAACATGACAAAGGTTATTTTATCAGATTGTCTCTGGCTCCATATACAGAAGCATAAGGAAAACGGACCGCTGCGCAGAATGCAGCGGTCTTTGCTTTGTTTTGATGTTTATTTGGATACATGGCGGGGGCGGCTCTTTCGGTACAGTTCTGCTTTGGCATCAAACAGTGCGTCCGGCTTGAACTTTTCCCACAGTTCCTTCAGATTATTCAGATTTACCTTTCTGGAATATGCCTTTAGAAAACCAAGCCCGTAGTTATATACTTTCCACGCCAGGCTGACCGGAAGAATTTTTGTCACCACTTTGGGTTCGATGTACACTTCATCCCGGCAGCCGCAGTCTGCGATTTTCTTTAGCCGCACAGCGTTAATAAAATCGTTATTTCCCCGGATACGATAATCAATATTGGTGTATGCGGTGCCTATATATTTTACTTTATGGGCATCGGACCCTGCAACAGCCGGTTTGTGGTAGCGTTTAGCCATATCTCTTGCCAGGACATTTCCCTGATGAGGGTTGCAGGTATTGTCTGTTTCAATGAAATCAAAATCGTAGATAAGCTCCGGATGTCTTTTTAGTTTCTTGGAGTGCATGGCACTTAAAAACTTTGCACCATAGGGATGTGCAGGTCCCAGGATTCCGCCGAATCCATGCACGACTTTCAGAAGAAGGGAAAGGGGCATGCCCCGGATCTCAAGAATGGGCAGCTTGACCTTTTCCGGCATGACAACCAGAAAGTGTCCGGCATCCAGGGTATCGTATTCCACACCTTTTAATACGATAAAGTCATCATATTTATGAGTGGATTCATGGAGCTTTTTGTAGGCGCGATAGCCATTGTAGGAATTGTGGTCGGTAATTAACATGCCGTCAAACCCATGTCTCTGTAACAATTGGATATAGTTTTCTATGCTGACTTTGCCATCCAGAGATCCATTGCTGGTGTGACAGTGCAGATCAAATTTCATAGTCTTACGTCCTTTCTGTACATTTTCCGCCGGTACCGGCAAATATGTCCCAAAGCGGGGCGTATAGATGGCGGGAATGAATGTTCAGACGCGCTCCGGGAACCGGGGAAATGATTCTGTGGTACTTAAGGTTATTATGTGCAGTTTACATAAGAAGTTGCTCATTATTTTATTTAATTATAGTGTATCACTTTTGTGAAAAAGTGCAATTATACAAATGATCAGGTTGATAGTTTTTTTATATGATGTTAAGATAAATTATAAATTTACAATACAGGATGGAGGATGAACATGAGCAGGATGTTAGTAGTGGTGGATATGCAGAACGACTTTATTGACGGAGCACTTGGTACCCCGGAGGCGCTGAAAATTGTCCCGTATGTAGTGGAAAAAATGAAGGAATTTGAGGCAGCAGGGGATGAAATTGTATTTACCATGGATACCCACGGTGATCATTATGGGGATACCCAGGAAGGCCGGAAACTTCCTGTGGCTCATTGTTTAAAAGGAAGTAAGGGGTGGGAAATCCGGGATGAGGTAAAAGCAGCCGTGGATTTTGAAAAGTATAAAAAATATGAAAAGGGAGCATTTGGCTCTGACAAGTTTGCTATGGATCTGGCACACGGAACCTATCAGAATGTGACAGAAATGGTGTTTGTGGGCGTATGTACGGATATCTGCGTGATATCCAATGCCATACTTGCCAAGACTTTTCTTCCGGAGACAAAAGTTGTTGTAGATGCCAGGTGCTGTGCGGGTGTGACTCCCCAAAGCCATGAACAGGCGCTGGGTGCCATGAAAATGTGCCAGGTGGAAGTTATCTGATGCGTGGTGCGCAGACTATTTCTTTAAAATTGGTACAATTCCTGTAAGCATGGCATATATATATTCTGCATGGCAGTTTATCTAATACCGGAGCCGCTTGCAGGCGGAAGCATTTTCCAGACACGCTCTGGCTGATTGCGGTACGGGGCTGTCAGCACAGGAGGTGTATGATTGAATCAGTCCAGTACAAGTATGATACTGCAAGAGATAAACAGGATGCCGGATGCCTGTGCCGTTGTCCGGGGAAGCGGCAAGTATCCGAACATCAAAGGACAGGTATACTTTTACCAGATGGATGGGGGAACGGTTGTCATTGCAGAGATTTACGGGCTTCCCACGAAGGCTGGTATGTGCGGGGAAGAAATATTTGGATTTCATGTCCACAGTGGGGATTCCTGTACCGGAACTGCGCAGGACCCGTTTGCAGATACGGATGGCCACTATAATCCAAGAAACTGTGAACATCCTTACCATGCAGGTGATCTTCCTCCGCTGTTTGGCAACGGTGGCTTTGCGTGGATGATGGTGTTTACAGAACGCTTTTATGCCCGTGAAGTGATAGGAAGAACCGTAGTTATTCACAGAAACCCCGATGATTTTAAAACGCAGCCATCCGGGAATGCAGGAGAAATGATAGCCTGCGGCGTCATTTACTGAATGAACTAAACAGAACAGGATCGTCAGTAATGAAAGCAAAGATAATGGAAGAATTTCCGGCATCTTTGCTTTTTTTCGACTGTTTTTCTTTACATATATGGAAAAAGGAATATAATACAAAAGGAAAAAGAAATCAGGGAGGCGATTGAATTGATGAAAGATTTGACTAGCGGTAAGCCCAGAAATGTTCTTTGGGCATTTTCCATACCCATGTTAATCAGTGTAATGTTTCAGCAGATTTATAATATAGCAGACAGTATGATAGCCGGAAAATTTGCAGGGGAAGACGCTTTGGCAGCAGTAGGGGCATCTTATCCCATTACCATGATATTTATGGCAATTGCCATTGGCAGCAATGTAGGTTGTTCCGTTATTATTTCCCAGCTCTTTGGCGGCAGGAAATTTAATGAAATGAAGACTGCGATTACCACAACTTTTATAGCCAGCGCAGTATTAAGCCTAGTCCTGACAATACTGGGACTGGTTTTTTGTCACCCGTTAATGCGTCTGATCCAGACGCCGGATAATATATTCGGTGATGCGGCGCTTTATCTGAATATTTACATAGGCGGACTGGCGTTTTTATTTCTATACAATATCTGTACGGGTATCTTCAATGCGTTAGGGGATTCTAAGACGCCTCTGTATTTTCTGATCGGTTCTTCTATCGGAAATATCATATTGGACCTGGTTTTTGTAATTAATTTCAAGATGGGTGTGGCTGGTGTGGCATGGGCGACCTTCATCGCACAGGGGATTTCCTGTGTCCTTTCCGTTTTTACACTACAGAAAAGAATACGAGGGATTCAGACAGCAGAACGTCCCCCGCTTTTTTCAGGGAGAATGCTGGGGAAGATTGCATATGTAGCGGTTCCCAGTATCTTACAGCAAAGTTTTGTGTCGGTAGGAAACATGTTTGTGCAGGGGCTGGTAAACAGCTTCGGCTCAGCGACTATTGCCGGATATTCAGCAGCAATCAAGCTGAACACCTTCTGTATAACCTCCGTCACAACCCTGTCTAACGGGCTGTCCAGCTATACGGCACAAAATATGGGGGCAGGAAAAACAGAACGTGTGAAAGACGGATTTAAGGCGGGGCTTGTTATGGTTGAAATTGTAACGGTACCGTTTTTTGTGGCGTTCTTTTTCTTCAACGACACCATGCTGGGATTATTCATGAATGAGAGCAGTCAAGTGGCGCTGGAAATTGGAACGGATTTTCTGCGGATTGTGGCGCCCTTTTACTTTGTAGTGGCTCTGAAATTGATTATAGACGGCGTACTGCGCGGGTCCGGTGCCATGATCTATTTTATGATCGATACCTTTTCGGATCTGGTGTTACGGGTAATCCTGGCATTTATATTTTCAAAGTTCCTGGGAACAACCGGCATATGGCTTTCCTGGCCGGTGGGATGGTCCATTGCCACCGTTATGGCGATCGTCTTTTACGCCCGGGGCGTTTGGAAAAAGGCGAGGCTTTAGTACGTTGACAATACCCCCAGAGGTGCTCTATAATCAGTTTATCATAAGGAATAAGGAGATCATCAGGTGAGAAAAACCATATTGCTTCTGGAGGATGATGAGAATCTGAACCGGGGGATTACTATGCGGCTGGAAAAGGAAGGATATCGTGTCCTGTCTGCATTTGGAGCGTCGCAGGCGGAAGAACTGTTTGAACAGAATAAAATTCAGCTTATTATCAGTGATATCACCCTGAGTGATGGAAATGGTATGGATTTCTGCCGTAAAATACGGGAAAAGAGCAGTGTTTATCTCATATTCCTGACGGCTCTGGATCAGGAAATTGATATTGTAAGCGGCTATGATGTAGGGGCGGATGACTATATTACGAAGCCCTTCAGCCTCATGGTGCTGGTATCCAAGGTGCATGCACTGATGAAGCGGGTGGAAGTGAAACAGATCTCTTATCTTCTGTGTGCAGATATCCGCGTATCCTTAAGGGAGATGAAAGCCTGGAAGGGTCAGGAGCTGATGCTTCTGAGCAAAAAGGAGATGCAGTTACTGGTTTTCTTCCTGGAGCATCCAAAGCAGATTTTCTCCAGAGAGCAGATTGCAGAGGCAGTCTGGGACATTGACGGGCAGTTTGTGGATGACAATACGATACCGGTTAATATCAGCCGTCTGCGCAGAAGGCTGGAAAACGATGCAATACAGAATGTAAGAGGAATGGGGTATATATGGACAAGGGAAGTAACCAAAGAGTAGGCCTATTAGCAGGACTGCTCTTTCTTGTAATATTGGGGTGCGTGGCGGCATCTATAGGGTGGATTTATACCGTTCACAGGGAAGAGCAGAAGCTTCTGGGACAGTGTATTCTTCTGGAGCCTAAGACAGAAGGAGAGTATGTGAGCATTTTTAAGGGGAAAACAGGGGTGGACAGCAGGCAGGCTGTCAGCGCCGGGAAGGAAGCAGCAGAAAAGTACGGATATGTATTTGACTATAGGACGCTGTCTCATACCATAACTTCATTTTTGCCGGTGATACTCCTGGGCTTTGTTTTGATGATGCTGTTTATTGGGGGACTGGTCATATTCCAGCGGAGAAAATTCCAGATGGCAGAACTGAAAATATTTGAACTGGATGACAGACTGGAGCAGCTGGATGAAGAGAACCGGATATTAAGAGAAAAAATGAAAAGGGAGGAAGCAGAGACGAAAGCGCTGGTTACGGATATTTCCCACCAGCTGAAAACGCCGCTGGCCTCGCTGAAAATGTGTTATGAGATTGCCGATACCGGCAGCTTTACCAGAGAAGAACAGCAGTCGTTTTTATTACAGGGATTTCAGGAAGTGGAAAAGCTGGAGAATCTGACGAAATCTCTGATTCAGCTGTCCAGGCTGGAAGCGAACATGATACAGATAGAGAAAAAACAGGGAAGCCTGAAGAAAACGATGCTGGGTGCCGTGAATGGAGTCTACATGAAGGCCTACGAAAAAGATATCTCTATGTCAGTCAATGAATTTGAGGACGAGGAAGTGCTCCTGGATTCCAGATGGACCCAGGAGGCGCTGCTCAACGTACTGGATAATGCAGTAAAATATTCAGAGGGAGGGACAGCTGTTGAAATACGGGTCATGCCCATGGTAAGTTATTTCTTAATTGAGATCGAAGATCAGGGAATGGGAATTCCAAAAGAGGAGATGCACCAGGTCTTCAAACGCTTTTATCGAGGAAGTGCACAAGAGGTTCAGGAGACAGAAGGTTCAGGGGTGGGACTGTACCTGGCAAGGAAGATACTGGAGGATCAGGGAGGAAGTATCCGTGTAAAAAAAGGAAAGATGGGGTGTGTGTTCCAGATCACCTTTCCAAGGAAGATGCACAGTACTCATTAAACGGGCAGGAGTTTTCTTACAAATCTGTTATCTTATCCGCAATGCTGTTGTAAGAATAGGAGCGTAAGATAAAGGCAGAATAACAGAGAAGAAAAGGAGAGTTCTTATGAGCACGATGTTACTGGAAATAAAAGATCTGTGTAAATATTATGGCAGCGGGGATAATTTGGTGAAGGCGATTGACCATACCTCCATGAGTATCCAAAGAGGGGAATTTACCGCGATTGTGGGGCGTTCCGGTTCCGGAAAGAGTACCCTGCTTCACATGCTGGGGGCGCTGGATCGACCCGACAGCGGGAAAATCCTGATCGAAGGAAAAAGCGTTTTTGATTTAAAGGATGAGCAGCTGGCTGTTTTCAGAAGACGTAAAATCGGGTTTATCTTCCAGAACTATAACCTGATTCCTTCCTTGAACGTATGGGAAAATATCGTCCTGCCAATGGGTCTCGACAAGAAAAGAGTGGATAAAAACTTCGTGATGGATCTGGCGGAGCGGATTGGAATTGCAGATAAACTGAAGTCTCTTCCCAACACACTTTCCGGTGGACAGCAGCAGAGAGTGGCGATTGCCCGTGCCCTTGCGGCAAAACCGGCAATTATTCTGGCAGATGAGCCAACCGGAAATCTGGATTCCAAAACGGAGCTGGAAGTGATTTCCCTGCTAAAGGCATGTGTAAATGAATACGGACAGACATTGGTGATGATTACCCATGATGAAACCATTGCCCAGATGGCAGATCGGATTCTGGTCATCGAGGACGGTAAGGTGGTGAGCCAATGAACACAGTAAATAAAGCGGCTCTGTCCAACCTGAAGCAGAATAAGGGGAAAAATATTTTATCCGGAATAGCAATCATTTTGACCACCATACTGATATTTGTGATTCCTACGGTGGGATTTGGAACTATGGATGTGCAAATGGCTGCCATCAATAAAATTTATCCGACCTTTCACGGAATGTATCGAAACGTGGATGCCCAGACAGCGGAGAAGCTTTCCCATCGGGCTGAAATAGAGACCATGGGGAAGCGGCAGGATCCGGCACAGATTTCCATTCCCGAGGGATCCGGAATCATGTGCTATATGGACGATGAAGCATTGAGACTTGGCAAAATGGAATTAGAGGAAGGGAACTTCCCCAAGAGCGGAAATGAAATTGTGGTTTCTTCCGGTCTGTTAGAGGTGATGGGCATAAAAGCTGGTGTAGGGGATACCATTGAACTGCCGTATCAGCCCATAGAACCGGATGGGATCGGCTATGAGAAGAAAGAAAAGTTCCTGATTACAGGGATGCTGCCTACCTCCAAAGAGCAGAGGGATTTAAAGGTATTTTCTGCGCTGGTCTCCAGAGATTTTATGGAGCAGGAGCAGCCTGAGGGCGAGCGGAGATACCGGATTCTCTACCGGGTTGCAGGTGCAGATTCTATGACCAAGGAACAAATTGAGAATGTCTCTGGGGATCTGGCGGCAGACATGGGGATTGTGGAGGCAGATGTAGCAGATAACTCGGAGTATCTGTCGGCAAATTATGTGGACCCTGCCTTTTACACAGGAGTTGTGGCAATTCTTCTTGTGGTGGTTGTAGCGGGAATTATGACCATATATAGTATTTATTATATTTCCATGATTTATAAAGTACAGGAATTCGGCAAGATAAAAGCGCTGGGTGCTACCAAACGCCAGATTCGCCAGATTGTATTCCGGGAAGGAATGATGGTGGCGGGTGTGGCAATTCCCATCGGACTGGTTATTGGCAGCATATTATCCTATACAGGATTCGCATAGCTGATGACTGTATATGCACCGGATGATTCTATGGGAATCGCAACCAGACAGCTGATTGCTCAAAAAGAGGTATCCCTGCTAAAGCCATGGATTTATATTATGGCAGCGGCGGTTACGCTGCTAACGGTTGCAGTATCCATGATTCGCCCCATGCAGATTGCCGCTAAGATATCACCGGTAGAGGCTATGCGATATGATGGCAGCATAAAGACCCGGAAAAAGGGCAGAAAAGGCCATTCAGAGATGAGGCTTGTGCATCTGACGGAAGCAAATCTAACCCGAAACAAAAAAAGGACGGTTATGACCATTATAACGCTGAGTCTGACTGGGATTCTATATATGGTGCTTTCTACCATATTATCCTGTGCGGATCCGGTTGAAATCGCCAGATCTGCCATGTATGACGAATTCGAGGTGTCCATAGACAGCTCCAGAGGCGACAAAATGCATCCGGAACGGGAATGGACGGCGATTAGTCTAAATAATCCGTTAAATGAGGAAATGGAGCGGGAGATCGCCGGCATCCCAGGCGTAAAAAAGATTACAAAATCCAGTGAATTAACCACGCAGCTAAAGGATCTGAAAGACGGGGAGGAGCTTTGGACTTCTGGGATCATCGGAATACCGGAAGAATATGCAGAGGAAATGGAAAAGAGTATTATAGAAGGAAACTGTACTTATGAGGAACTGCTTCAAGGCGACAAAATTATTATGGATGAAAATATGCAGCACTGGGCGCCGGACTGGAAACTGGGAGATACGATCCGTATGATTGTGAAAAGCGGAGAGAAGAGTATGGAGAAGTCCTTTCAAGTAGCAGCCATTGCGGATATGCCCTATAGTTTAAATCAGTTCTGCAACTTTCTGCTGCCGAAATCGGTAGTGGATGAACTGGGGGGCTTCAAAATGGATTACCACTGGTCTATAGATGTTGATAAAAAAGAAGTGAAAAATGTAGAACAGCAGCTTCGTAAGATTACAGATGAACAGGAGTTTCTCAAACTGGAAAGCTATGAAGAAGAAGTAGCAATGAATAAAAAGACGACTGCCCTTCTTTCTCAGCTGTGCTATGTCTTTATGGTCGTCTTAGGCGGTGTGGGTATTATGAATCTGGTAAATACCATGATAAACAGTATCTATGTGAGGCGAAGGGAACTGGGCGTGATGCAGGCAATCGGACTTTCGGAAAAACAGATGGTACGTATGCTTCAGATGGAAGGTATTTTCTATACGGCGGGAACGCTGGTTCTTTCCCTGGGAGGTGGCAGCGTATTGGGATATCTTACATTCCTGTATGCAAAAAAGGATAGAATGTTTGGGATTATCAGCTACCACTATCCTCTGACCCAGACCATAGCACTTATTGCGGTAGTACTGATCATTCAGCTGCTGCTGACTTATCTGATCATGAAGAATTTCCGAAAACAAAGCATGATTGAAAGAATCCGCTTTTCCGAATAGCTGGTTTGCAGACCAAAATCATACTTTTACTTGTAAATCAGTGACTTTATGATATATAATCAATATTATATTACGAAAGCAAAAATAAGCAGGCAGCTTTAAGGAGGAACACTATGTATAAAGCAACACCGGAGGAAATGAAAAATCTAGTGGATTCGTTATTGGTCAGTTATCAGAAGCATCCGGTTATTTGTAATATTGATTGCACGAACCGTTTGAATAGAAATATGACGATTGAAATTCTGGAAATGATCCGCTTTGTTTTATTCCCTGGGTATTTCGAATTGAAGAATTTAAAAGGAAGTTCCATTGAATATCATGTGGGTGAACTGCTGGAAAATATTCAGTACAAACTGAAAAAGCAGGTTGCCAAGGCGCTGCAGCATGAGCAGATCACCGGTGAATTGACAGAAGATGTGGCGGAAGCAAGGGCGGAAGAGATCGTACAGAAGTTTTTAAAGAAGCTTCCCGAACTGCGGGATATACTTGCTACGGATGTCCAGGCAGCTTATGATGGTGACCCGGCAGCTTATAATACGGATGAAATCATCTTTTCTTATCCCGGTGTTTATGCGGTTACCATCAACCGGATTGCACATGAACTCCATGTGCTGGGGGTACCGCTTATTCCCCGTATGATGACAGAATATGCCCATAACCTCACCGGAATAGATATTCATCCGGGGGCTACCATCGGCAGAAATTTCTTCATCGACCATGGAACAGGTGTCGTAATTGGCGAGACAACAATTATCGGTGATAATGTGAAGATCTACCAGGGCGTAACCCTGGGAGCGCTGTCTACCAGAGGCGGTCAGAGCCTGAGAAATAAAAAGCGTCATCCTACCCTGGAAGATAATGTTACGGTATATTCCGGAGCATCTATATTAGGCGGGGAGACGGTAATCGGAACCGGTGCGGTAATCGGTAGTAATGCCTTCTTAACGTCTTCGGTACCGGCGCATACAAGGGTAAGTATCAAGAATCCGGAACTGCAGTTCAAAGACCGTTCTTCGGTACGGACTGCTGAGATTGGCCAGGAAGGCTTCTTTAACCGGATAGAGCAGGATTAATATAGAGGATGCTTTGAGAGAAGTTATTCTTAGAAAAAGGGGGCTGCAGGATGTATAATCCTGCAACCCCCCTTTTTACGCAGCACCGGGTCAAACTGCCGCGCGGGAATCCTGATTTTGCTTTTCGTGGTCCCTGAGAATCTTTTTGAATTTAAGGATAAACAGCGTAAGTGTCGTAAGTGCAGCCAGAATATCGGCAATGGGCTCTGCCAGAAAAACCGCAAATACTTTGTCAGAGATAAACAGCGGCAGTATGTAAATAAAAGGTATCAGCAGAATAATCTTACGAAGGAGCGCTAAAAACAGGGAAATTTTGGCCTGTCCCAGTGCGATAAAGGTCTGCTGGCAGGCAATCTGCACACCCATCATGAATACACCGCCTGTATATACCCTTGCTGCCCATGCTGAAATATCAAGGAGTTCCTGGCTGCTGGCGAACAATGATGGCATCAGGTGAGGGAAAAACATAATAATAAGCCAGAATACCGTGGTATAGAGGATGGAAGCAATTAGTAAAAGTTTAAAAGCGTGTTTTACCCGGTCCAGCTTGCGCGCCCCGTAATTATAACTGATGATTGGCTGGGCTCCCTGGGACAGCCCCTGCAGAGGCAGCAGCACAAACTGCATGATACTTCCCAAAATGGTCATGGCACCCACAGCCAGATCGCCCCCAAAGCGCTGTAGGGAAGAATTAAAGCAAATGTTTAACAGGCTTTCCGTACTGCTCATAATAAAGGGAGAAGCACCCAATGCCAGCACCGGTATGATAATCTTTTTATTAATTCTAAAATCCGATTTTTTAATACGCAGGATCGTTTTTTTGCCTGTGAGGAAATAAAGTACCCAGATTGCAGAAACGCATTGGGATAAAATGGTGGCAAGTGCAGCTCCTTTGACACCCATGCCAAAACCAAAGATGAAGATAGGGTCCAGTACGATGTTGATAATGGCACCGATTATGGTTGTCAGCATACTGACCTTTGCAAATCCCTGTGCAGTGATAAAAGAATTTAATCCAAGGGCAGTCATAACAAATATGGTTCCAAGGACGTAAATATTCATATAATCCAGAGAATAGTTTATGGTGTTCTCGCTGGCTCCGAACAGGAAAAGCATTGGTTCACCAAAGATTAAGAAAAACGCAGTCAGTATAACCGCCAGTCCAATGAGCATCACGAAGCAGTTGCCAAGGGTCTTTTCAGCACCCTTTATGTCATTTTCCCCCATCTTCATAGAGACCTGGGGTGCTCCGCCCATTCCGATCAGGCTGCTGAAAGCAGTAATCAGAATAATAACCGGGAAACACAGTCCTACGCCAGTTAGAGCCATTGGACCCACATCCGGCATATGCCCGATATAGATTCGGTCCACGATATTATAGAGCATGTTGACCAATTGAGCGGTGATTGCAGGGAGTGCCAGCTGAAGCATCAGGCGGCTGACTTTTTTTGTACCAAGAAATTCATTATTGTTATTCATTAACGTTACCTCTTGTCTATATTTAATCAATTATTGTGTATTCAAAGAATTCCTGACGGAGGCGTGTACCCTCCATGATTTCCGGCGGCAGAAGCGCCCGGGCAACCAGCTTTAATTCACTGCATTCCTGATCGGTTCTCTTTAAATGTGCATAATCTCCGTCAATAGCTTCCACTATATATTCAAAAGTTTCCATGTATCATCACCTCCCTGTCAGAGCGCGCAAGAATATTGTATTCAGACAGTCTCCGGTCTTTTGTCGTAAATTAACTCTCAATATTATAGTATAGCGAAGTTGGGTATAATAAACAATAGTTTTATTTGCGTTTGTTAGAAAACTTCGCTATAATACTACTTAATGAAACGAGTACGGTTTGAAAGGGGGAAAATGTCAATGCATACAATCGAATCCATCATAAAAGCACAAAGATCTTTTTTTCGGGAAGGGCACACGCTGGATGTCTCATTTCGGATGGAGCAGCTTGGAAAACTACGGAAAATAATCAAAAAATACGAAAAAGAATTTTATCAGGCATTAAAGGAGGATCTGAATAAGCCGGAATTTGAGGCATATGGAACGGAGATCGGACTTGTCCTGGATGAAGTGAAATACTTACAGTCCCATGTGGCGTCATGGGCGAGGCCGGAGCGTGTGAAGACCTCTCTGGCAAATTTTCCGTCGGTGAGCCGTATTTACCGGGAACCTTATGGGGTAACCCTTGTGATGTCTCCATGGAATTATCCGGTATTATTGTCATTGGATCCCCTTGCCGGAGCCATCGCTGCCGGTAACTGCGTTGTTTTAAAACCATCCAATTATTCACCAAACGTATCCGCACTGTTGAAGAAAATGCTGGGTGAGATATACCCGGAAAAATATGTGGCGGTAATAGAAGGCGGCAGAACCGAGAACCAGTCGCTTCTGAAGCAGAAGTTTGACTATATTTTCTTTACCGGAAGTGTCCAGGTGGGAAAAATGGTGATGGAGGCTGCTTCCAGAAACCTTACTCCGGTCAGTCTGGAACTGGGAGGCAAGAGCCCCTGCATTGTAGATGAAACGGCAGATTTAAAGCTTGCGGCAAAAAGGATTGTCTGGGGAAAATATCTGAATGGCGGACAGACCTGCGTGGCGCCGGATTACCTTCTGGTTCAGGAGGAATGTAAGGAAACCCTTCTTGCATATATGAAAGAATATATTGACCGGCTGTATCGAAAACAGGGAGATGGAAAGGATACTTATACCAGGATTGTAAACGAAAAGCACTACAGACGGATTATGGGACTGATAACAGGAGAAAACGTAATAGCGGGGGGAACCGGGAGTCCGGACACGCTGCAGATAGCGCCCACAATCCTGGACGGTATAACATGGCAGTCTCCAATTATGCAGGAGGAAATTTTCGGACCTGTGATGCCGGTTCTGACATTTCGAACACTTCCAGAAGCAATAGGGCTGGTTTCCAGACGCCCCAAACCGCTGGCGGCTTATTATTTTACCGGAAGCAGAAAACGTGAAAATTACTTCCTGAAGTATACTTCCTTTGGAGGGGGCTGTATCAACGATACGGTAATGCATCTGGCAAGTTCCCATATGCCTTTTGGCGGTGTGGGAGACAGCGGAATGGGCGGATACCATGGAAAAGATAGCTTTGAGACTTTTTCACATCGGAAAAGCGTACTGAAGAAAGCGGTATGGCTTGACATGCCGTTTCGCTATCCTCCATATAAAGGCTTGTTTTTCCGGATACTGAAGATGATATTAAGGTAGGAAACAGTTGGGCAAAGGAGGGATTGCATGGTAAGCATCGACGAATTTGAAGAGATGATGTCGGAAATAGTGGCAACGCTCCCGGAAGACTTTTTCCAGGAATTGAGCGGAGGGGTAATCTTAAAGGAAGAAGAGAAGCGCCACCCGGAAAGTGTGGGCAGCGAATTGAGCATTATGGGCCAATATTGCAGGAATCCGTTTCTGGGAAGGTATGTTGTGATATACTATGGCTCTTTTGCACGAATTTATGGCACATTGCCGAAAGACAGGCTGAAAGAGAAACTCCGTAAGACTATTATGCACGAATTCAGACACCATTTGGAGTCACTGGCAGGAGAAAGGGATCTGGAAATCGAAGATGCCGTCCAAATTGCCCGGTATAAAAGTAAAAAAAAGACTTGACGAATGTTGGCGGTAGTAATAAAATAGCAGATAGCGATAGAATATGTGCGTAGGACGCACAAATGTATTTCAGAAAAAGACAAAGCCAATTGAGGAGGACTATTATGGCAACGTATATGGAAATGAGCAAAGAGGAACTGTTACAGGAAAAAGCAGAATTGGAAGCACGCTTTCAGGAAATTAAAGAAAAAGGCTTACAATTAGATATGTCCCGTGGAAAACCTTCCGCAGCACAGTTAGATCTGGCTATGGGAATGATGGATGTTTTAAACAGCAGTTCCGATTTAAAATGCAGAGCAGGAGTGGATTGCAGAAACTACGGCGTATTAGACGGAATCCCGGAAGCACAGGAATTACTGGCTGATATGACAGAAGTACCGGCAAATCAGATTATTATCCACGGTAACTCCAGCCTGAACATTATGTTTGATACTATTGCCCGTTCCATGACTCACGGGGTTATGGGAAGTACTCCATGGTGTAAATTAGATAAAGTAAAATTCTTATGTCCGGTACCGGGATATGACAGACATTTTTTAATCACCGAATATTTCGGAATTGAAATGATCAACGTTCCCATGACAATGGATGGACCGGATATGGATCTGGTAGAGAAGCTGGTAAGCGAAGACGAAGCGATCAAGGGTATCTGGTGTGTGCCAAAGTACTCGAATCCTCAGGGAATTACCTATTCCGATGAAACAGTAAGAAGATTTGCACGTTTACAGCCGGCAGCAAAAGATTTTCGTATTTTCTGGGATAACGCATACGGCATTCATCATTTATACGATGATAAGCAGGATAACCTCATTGAAATCCTCATGGAATGTAAAAAAGCTGGTAATCCCGATATGGTTTATAAATTCTGTTCCACTTCCAAGGTCAGCTTCCCGGGCTCCGGTGTGGCAGCTATTGCAGCTTCTCCAGCAAACTTAGAAGCGATCAGAAGACAGATGACAATTCAGACCATCGGTCATGACAAATTAAATCAGCTGAGACATGTACGTTTCTTCAAAGATATTCACGGTATGGTGGAACACATGAAAAAACATGCAGACATTATGCGTCCGAAGTTTGAGGCAGTCATTAATGGTCTGGAATCCGAACTGGGCGGTTTGGAAATCGGAACATGGATTCGTCCAAGAGGAGGATATTTCATTTCCTTTGATGCTCTTCCAGGATGCGCAAAGGCAATTGTAGCGAAAGCAAAAGATGCAGGTCTTGTTATGACCGGAGCAGGCGCCACATTCCCATACGGTAAGGATCCTCAGGACAGCAATATCCGTATTGCACCTTCTTATCCCACACCGGAAGAACTGGCAGTGGCAACTGACATATTCGTACTCAGTGTAAAACTGGTAAGTATTGACAAAATACTGGAAAGTAAATAAGATGTAACCGGCTGCGGCCCCCTGTATTGCGGGCTGCGGCCTTTTCTTTGCACCAGCGGGAGAAAATTTAAAAATTCCCGTTCTCTATATTAATATTTCCTGAAGTTTATTTACAAATGTTTGAGACGTGGTAGAATGGAAATAGCTATTCAGCAGGTCGGTGCATTTACAGGCTTGCCGGGAGAAAACGTGGGGCAGCTGGAAAAGTCCCATAATGAACATGCAAAGGAAAATTAATATGAGAAAATCACGAAAGATGTTATTAATAGGCGCGATTATTTACGTGCTTGTCATGATTGCAATTTACATGGGGGTAAGTGTGTATTTTATGAAACACTTTTTCCCGGGTTCCATTATTAATGGAATTGACTGTTCTTCCAAGACCGTGGAAGAAGCAGAAAATATGATAGCGAATAAAGTGCAGGATTACAGTATCACCATAGTGGGCATGGATGGCAAAGAGGAGAGTATCAGCGGTGCACGGATGAATTTTGCCTATGTGGAAAACGGACAGGTGCAGGAACTGAAAGACAGCCAGAATCCACTGTCATGGCTCTATGCATATTTTAATCCGGAGAGCTACAGCATGGTAGCCAAAACCACATATGATAAGGAAGCACTCCGCAGCAGTATGGAGAAACTGTCATTCTTTGATGAGTCCAAAATCGTAAAACCGGAAGATGCCAAGATTGTGCAGGCTGGTACGGGATACCGTGTTGAAGATGAGGTTACGGGTAATGAACTGGATAAGGAAAAGGTATTTGACCTGCTGGTAAAAGCAGTTGATGAAGGAGATGCCAATCTGGATCTGGTCGAAAATGACTGTTATTTAAAGCCGGCTGTATATGCAAATGACGAAAGCCTTACAAAGAAGGTGGAAGTGCTGAATAAGTATTCCAATATGACCGTTACATATGAATTTGGAAGTGATCAGGAAGTGATCAGCAGTGATACCATTAACCAGTGGATGAGTCTGGATGTCAATAATAATATTACCTTTAATGAAAGTGAAGTCAGCGACTATGTAGACAGGCTGGCAGATGATTATGATACCAATGGGCGTTCCCAGCCCTTTAAAACATCCCGTGGGGAACATGTTACCATTCAGAATGTCACTTACGGCTGGATGATTGACCGGGATGGAGAAAAACAGGAACTGATGAATATATTAAAGAAAGGGGAGTCCGTTTCCCGTGAACCGATTTATGCGCAGACCGCTTTCGCTAGAGGAGAAAACGATATCGGGGATACCTATGTAGAAATTGATTACAATTTCCAGCATATGTGGTATTATAAGAACGGAAACCTGGTCATTGATACAGATGTAGTTACAGGCAACACCTCCAAAGGCTATGATTCTCCAATTGGGGTATTTACGCTGCAGGATAAAGAACGGGATGCTACACTTGTTGGTGAAGATTACAGAACCCCGGTAAGCTATTGGATGCCTTACTACAATGGTGTGGGAATACACGATGCCAACTGGCAGCCTGTTTTTGGCGGGGACTGGTATAAGACCCACGGATCTCATGGCTGTATAAATACGCCTATAAATATTGTTTCTGTGATCTATGACAATATAGAGGTAGGAACTCCGATTATCTGCTATCAGGGATCAACGGCAGCTCCGCCGAATACACCGGTTACACCAACCACACCTGAGACCAATAAACCGGATGGTGAAACGAATAAACCGAATGGCGAGACCAATAAACCAGATGGTGAGACCAATAAGCCGGATGGTGAGACCAATAAACCGGATGGTGAGACCAACACACCGGGCAGTGAAACGAATGCACCTCAAAGTGAAAATTCTCCCGGAACGGATATCCCGTCTCCGGAAAATGCAGACAGCCCGGAGGGTGGCGCAGAGTAGAGAGTTTATATAAAAGTATGCCGGGAGGGACCGGCGAATTATGGAAAAGTATTAAGTATCAGGAGGAATCTTATGAATATTGTAGTTCTGGCAGGAGGAATCAGTACGGAGAGAGAAATCTCCATCGTATCTGGCACAAAAGTATGTGAGGCATTGAGAGAAAAAGGACACCGTGCTATTTTACTGGATGTGTTTTTTGGAAATACCGGGCTGCAGGCAGACCTTGCGTTTACAGAGACGTATGATGTAAATGCGGCAGCAGCATATATGAGAAGCTTTGACAGTGAAGTGGAAGAGGCTGTTAAATCCCAGAAAGAATTTTTCGGACCTGCGGTTCTGGAACTTTGTAAAGCAGCGGATGTGGTATTTCTGGCGCTGCATGGAGAAAACGGCGAAAATGGTAAAGTCCAGGCGGCTTTTGATCTGCTGGGACTTACTTATACCGGCAGCGGCTATCTGGGCAGTGCTCTGGCCATGGATAAGGGGATTTCAAAACAGTTATTCCTGGAAAACGGTGTGCCCACTCCCATAAGCGTAATGCTGAAAAAGGAAGAGGGAGTGAAATCCCTGGATGATATCGGGATGGGGCTTCCCTGTGTGGTAAAAACCTGCTGCGGCGGTTCCAGTGTGGGCGTCTATATTGCAAATACCAGAGAAGAGTATGAGCAGGCGGTAATAGATGCATTTCACTATGAAGATGAAATTATCATTGAAACCTATGTAAAGGGCAGAGAGTTTTCCATCGGCGTTGTAGATGGGGAAGCATATCCGATCATTGAGATTGCGCCCATTCAGGGATTCTATGATTACAGAAATAAATATGAGCCAGGCAGTACCATTGAGACCTGTCCGGCAGAACTTGCAGCGGATCTCACAAAGAAAATGCAGGATTATGCGGTCCTGGCTTATCATGTACTGAGGCTTGAAAATTATGCCAGAGTTGATTTCCTCATGGATGAGGAGAATCATATGTATTGCCTGGAAGCAAATACACTGCCTGGAATGACCCCTACCAGCCTTCTGCCCCAGGAAGCAGGTGCGCTTGGGATGTCATTTGCAGATTTGTGCGAAAAGCTGATTGAAGTTTCTTTAAAGAAATAAAAGGTGCATTCATACCGTAAAGTGCGGTGTGCAGATGGCGGGAATGAACTTCCAAACAAACTATAGGGAAGGTTGGTAAATGAAATGAAGAATATGTCTTTAAGCCGGATTGCAGAAGCATGTCAGGGCGTATATTACGGAGACAAAGACAAAAGTGAATCAGAAGTTACCAGCATTACAACAGACAGCCGTAAAGCAGAAGACGGCTGTCTGTTTGTTGCGGTAAAGGGAGAACGGGCAGACGGACATCAGTTCCTCCCCCAGATATTTGAAAAAGGAGCCCTGGGAGCTTTGGTGGAATTGAAACCGGAGAATCCGGCAGGTCCTTATATTCTGGTGGATTCCACCCTTCAGGCGGTAAAGGATATTGCCGAATATTACAGACAGCAGCTTTCTGTGAAAGTCGTGGGGATTACCGGAAGTGTGGGAAAAACCAGTACAAAGGAGATAATCGCCTCCGTATTGTCTGAAAAATATAATGTTTTGAAGACCCTCGGAAATTTTAATAATGAACTGGGACTTCCGCTTACGGTATTTCGTTTGAGAGAGGAACATGAGATCGCAGTTCTGGAAATGGGAATCAGTGATTTTGGAGAAATGCACAGACTGAGCAAGGTAGCAAAGCCTGACATCTGTGTACTGACCAACATTGGACTGTGCCATTTGGAATTTCTAAAAAGCCGGGATGGGATACTGAAAGCAAAATCAGAGATATTCGATTATATTGCTGAGGATGGTAAGATTATCTTAAACGGAGATGATGATAAATTATCCACAATCCGGGATGTAAAAGGAATTAAGCCTATTTTCTTTGGTGTGGAAAGTGACAGGGAAGTCTATGCAGACCATATTATTCCCCGGGGGCTGAAAGGAATCCAGTGTGAGATTCATGCAGGCGGGGAGAGCTTTCAGACAGTCGTGCCGATTCCGGGGTATCACATGGTGCTAAATGCCCTTGCAGCCACAGCGGTGGGAAGAACCCTGGGGCTTACCATGGAGGAAATTAAGGCAGGGATTGAGAAGCTGGAATCCCTGGGCGGAAGATTCCATATCATTGAGACAGATACCATCACCATCGTGGATGACTGCTATAATGCCAGCCCATCCTCCATGAAGGCATCTTTAGACGTTTTAAAAGATGCGGATCAAAGGAAAGCTGCCATCCTGGGCGATATGTTTGAGCTGGGAGAAAATGCGGCACAGCTTCATGCAGAAGTGGGTGCATATGCGGCACAGCATAAAATTGATCTGCTGGTCTGCGCAGGCGAAATGTGTAAGCATATGGCGCAGGCAGCCCGGGATGCAGGGGGCTGCAAGGAAGTTGTCTATGTAGAAAATCTGGATTCACTGAAGGAAGTCCTACCTGGACTGATTAAAAAAGACGACACGGTGCTGGTAAAGGCATCTCATGGAATGCATTTTGAAAATGTAGTAAACATGCTGCGTGAACTGTAGAATACGGATTCCGATTCCCTTTAGAGCCTGTGAAAATGAAAAAACAATACAATCTGTAATGAAAAGCAGAAAGACTGGAATAACCGGACAAATAGCAGCTTCCCAAACAGGGAGTTACAGGTTAGGCAGGTGCTTTCTGCTTTTACCAATATATCCAAGGAGGACTTCATGAAAAAAAACATAATAATACCAAATACAGACTTAAATGTACTGCCATTGGGACTGGGTACGGCTTTAGCAGGATTAAGCTTTGACGGACAGGAAGCAGACAGGCTTTTTGATACGTTTTTATATCTGGGGGGAAATATGATTGATACAGCCAGAGTATATTCTGACTGGGTGAAACCGGAAATCGGAAGAAGCGAAAGAGTCATCGGAGACTGGCTTCACAGGAGTAAGAAAAGACATGAAACGGTAATCGTAACAAAAGGCGGGCATCCGGATATGACGGTGGAAAATCCTGATTTACATCAGAACCGTATGGGCAGGGTGGATATGCGCCATGATCTGGAAGCTTCCTTAAGAGCCTTGCAGACCGATTACATAGATCTATATTTTTATCACCGGGATGATACCAGTCAGCCTGTAGAGGAATTAATTGAGGTAATGGAACAGTTTGTGCGGGAGGGAAAAATCCGTTATTATGGATGCTCTAACTGGTCCACAAGGCGTATGGAGGAGGCAGATACAAATTGTAAGAAAATGGGATACCGTGGATTTGCAGCCAATCAGGCGCTTTATAATATGGGATCCCGGTTTATGAAACCATTGTCTGATGATACGATGGTTAAAGCAGACGAAGGGATGTTGTCTTACCACAAGGAGAATGCGAATAATGTACTGATGCCATATATGGGTGTCTGCGGCGGATTCTTCCACAAATACATAACCGGAGGACGGGAAGCAGTAGAAAACAGTCCTTATTTTGTCAAAGAAAATCTGGAGATGGCGGAACGGGTAAAATTACTCACCGGAAAATATAGTGCTACTGTTTCCCAGGTTGTACTGGGATTTTTTACACAGCAGGAAACGTTTTGCATGCCCCTCTATGGACCTAAAAACATTGCCCAGATTGAAGAGGCAGTGGGGATGCTGGATATTGCGTTTGAAAAGGCAGATTTTTCGTAAGGGGGAATTTTTTGAAAGGGAAAAAATTATTTCAATATCTGGGTAAATTAACACAGACGGCAGCGCTTTCCATATGTTTCGTATCTGCTTTATCCCTTACGGCATTTGCCGGGAATGAGACGGCGGAAATTCTGGGGAGTGATCAGGAAGCGGAAGTTTCTGAAATGGGACATATCCCAAGTGGAATTGACCAGCAGTATTACAACTATGAAGGAAAAAGCAGACGCAGAACCAGATCTGTTTTGCCGCAGCAATTTGATCTTCGGCAGCAGGCACTGTCATCTCCTGTCAAAAACCAGAGTCCCTGGGGCAGCTGCTGTGCGGTTGGGACGCTCTCTGCGATGGAAAGCTCTGCGATGGTACAGGCAAGCGGGAGCGGCAGTTCTGATATAGCGGTACCGGACTATTCAGAGAGGCATCTGACCTGGTTTTCTTATCAGCGGCAGGAAGGGGAAGGAATTATAGCCACCAAGGATCAGCCCTTTGATGTGGGGGGAAACCGTCAGATCGCTACCGGGCTGCTGTCTTCCTGGGCTGGTGTGGAGCAGGAATCAGAAGTCCCATACCTGACAGGGAAATCTCAGGTGTGGTCAGTGGACCCGAAGAAATTATACGACTCAGTAGGACATCTGCAAAATGCGGATTTTCTTCCGGGAACGGCTGTCTTTGAAAACTATACTGCCAAAAGTGGGTACAGTCTGGACCGGGATGCCGTGAATACGATTAAAAAAGCCCTGATGAATAATGGGGTAGTGGATGTATCCTACTATGCAGACCAAAGCAGACCGGATCAGACTTCGGTCAATGGAACCTACATTAACAATCAGACTTATGCACAGTATACGGATCAGTATTTAACTGCCAATCATGAGGTATCTATTGTAGGCTGGGAGGATGACTACTCAGCGGAAAATTTTCTGGAAAACCGTCGTCCGCCTGGAGACGGGGCATGGATTGTAAAGAACAGCTGGGGTAAAAACTGGGGAAATGAAGGCTATTTTTATTTGTCCTATTATGATCAGTCAGTCAACGAATTTACAAGTTTTTACCTGGATCTTCCGGATGAAGAGGGAAACTATCAGTATGATCACAATTATCAGTACGATTATTTAGGCATGAAAAGCGTCTATGGCATACTGCGGTATCCCGGCAGCGAAGTTTCCGTTGCAAATGTGTTTACAGCCGGGTCTAATGAAACCCTAAAGGCGGTATCTGCAGTTACAACGGAGCCGGGCTCAAAAGTTCAGATCCGGATTTATAAAAATCCCCTGGGGGATAATCCGGAGAGCGGATCCCTGGTGGCTGAACAGACCGATACCGTGTCTTATGGAGGATACCATACCTTAGAATTAGATACTCCGTTGATCTTGAAGCCAGGGGATCAGTTTTCCGTAGTACAGCTAATCACCGGAGATAAGGGGAGTTATGTCCCTCTGGAACTTGCATCTACGGCACCGGTATTCGGAGGCGAAGCATTCACGAATGCAAAGGTGGAGGAAGGTCAGAGCTTTTGGAATCAGGGGAACGGCTGGACCGATTTAGCTAATCATCCCTATAAAAGTAAAACAGTGTATTCCGGAAATGTAATGATTAAAGCCTTTACGGTGGACAATGCGGTGACAGCCAGGGTACAGTCTGTTACGGTTGACAGCCTGGATTTGGGAATGCAGGAAATCGAAACTGGAACCAGTGTGGATGTGTCTGATTCACAGGAAGTTCTGATTACATTACCGGCTGCATCTGCATTTGTGAGGCTGCATCCGGTTCTGGAAGATCAGGGAGAAGTGGAGATCCGCATAGATGAGCAGGTTTATCATGAAGAGGATGCAATCCCAAGAGCAGATTTTGAAGGCAAAATAGTAACGGTTGTGGGAAAAGGCAAGCCGGACAGTATTTACTACAAGTATCGGTTCACGGTTTTGGATACGGTATTGACTGATAACGGTGTAGTTTTAACGGACAGCCACAGCTATCTGCCAAAAGACGCAGTATTCCGTGCAAGGGTATGCGATTCCCAGGAAGAAATCTATGAGGAGATCCGGGGGAGTCTGCGTGGATTAGGAGGCGGTTTATTTACGGTTTATGCTGTCCGTACTACAGCAGGTGGAAATGAAATCCAATTATCTGAAGACGGGAATGTAATGCTGCAATTTCCAAAACCCCCGGAATATGACGGGGATAGAACCAGACTTTTTGCAGTGGACATTTCATCGGATCATATCCTGACCGCAATTTCCGATATGGAAAATGGACTTCAGGCGTCCGTAAATAACATTGGAAATAGTTACTACGTTGTGGCTGAAACGAAAAAGATTGCACAGAGTTCACCTAAAAAGGCGGAGATTTCGGAGCTGTCTGGAGCCGTAACGGATCATAGTATTACAGTGAAAGCCCTGGAAGGGCAGGAGTATTCCATTGATAACGGAACAAACTGGAAGATTGCAGATCAGTCAGAAGGCGGTTTTACCGGATTGTTTGAAGGGCTGAACCCGGGAATGGATTATCAGGTGATTACCAGATATGCAGAAACAGAGGATACCGCAGCCAGCAAACCCTCTGAACCGTTCCTGGTGCGCACAAAGGATGTGGCGCCGCAAGCGCCTGACGCACCTGCTGTTGCGGAACGGCTGGACCGGAAGATTACGGTTTCCTCAGTGGCGGGACAGGAATATGCCATTAAGCGTGCAGAGGCAGAAAGTTACGGCGCATGGCAGACAGATGGCATCTTCGAAGGACTGGATCCGGACACGGAATATGATATCATAGCCAGAATCTCGGAAACGGATACAGCCATGGCAAGCAGTGCCGGTAATCAGGTCCAGGTGAGGACGAAGGCACAGCCTCCGGCGGCTGTTCAAATGCCTGAGTTATTATTACATGTAACGGATAATAGTATCACTATCCCTGTAATTACGGGGCAGGAATATTGTATTATTCCTGTAAATGGCAGAGAGGATCTTATAACAGAGGAAGCCAGCTGGCAGGAGTCGGGTGTCTTTAAAGAACTGCAGGCGGATACAGCGTATCTGATATTTACAAGGCTGGCAGGAACAGATACGCACATGCCGGGAGAAGTGAGCGAAGGATTTTCGACGCGAACCAAAAAACCGGCACCAGAGGCAGTCCCTGCACCTGTTTTGGTGAGACGCACCAATGTGTCAGTGGAAGTGGAAACCAGACAGGGTCAGGAATACAGTATAAAAGGTCCGGGGGAAGAAGCGTTTGCCGAGTGGCAGGGCAGCGGGCTGTTTGAGGGGCTGGAGCCTGGGACGGATTACGAGATTGTCACACGTATCCCCCAGACTGTTGATACTGCGCCAGGAAATAACAGCGAGACCTTGTACCTGCGGACAAAAGACAGTGCTCCCGGTGCGCCTATAACACCGGAAACTGTGGAAGTACTGGATCGCAGCATTACCGTAAGGGCTGTGCCGGGGCAGGTATATGCCATTACGACGGAAGAAGGTGCAGACCTGGATTCGCAAGTATGGCAAAAAAGCGGGATATTTGAACAGTTAACAGATCGAACGCGGTACTATATCTTTACAAAGCAGGCAGAGTCAGATACGGTGATGGAAAGCGCTGTCAGTGAGGCGTTATCTCTTATGACGCTGCAGTCTTTGAGGGAAGCACCGGATGTACCAAGTCTTGTGTCTGCGGGAAGCGACCGGATTACAATTAGAGAAATAAGCGGTCAGGAGTATTCCATTAACGAGGGGAAAAACTGGCAGTCATCAGGTACCTTTAGCGGACTTTTGCCAAATCGGATCTACCGGGTTATTGCCAGGGTATGCAGAACAGCAGAGAGGATGGAAAGTCCTTCCAGCCGGGCGTTGGATGTAAGAACTGATAAACGGGAGGCAGCTGCACCAGGGGCACTGGAATGTATCGGTATAACGGAGACTGCTATAACGATTAAGACGGTGAATGGCCAGGAATATTCCATTGACGGCGGAAAACAGTGGCAAAACGGAGGTGTATTCCCAGGATTAAAGCCCAATACCAGATATGGAATCCAGGCAAGATCTAAAGAAAACGAGATTTATAAAAGGAGCCCTGTAAGTGCCGTTCTGTCGGTTACCACTAAAAAGATATCGGACTTTCAGGTAAAGCTAAATGCAAATGGCGGGAAATCAGAGAAATCCTCCATTATGGTGAAAAATGGGAATCGCTATGGCAGCCTGCCATCTCCAAAAAGATCCAAATATACATTTAAAGGATGGTACACTTCCAAAACAGGCGGAAAGAAGATATCCGCTTCTTCCCTGGTATCCCTGCAGAACAATCAGACGCTGTATGCCCGCTGGTCAAAGGTAACTACAGCCAGAGTCAGTTCCATAAAGCTATCTAACCCAAAGAAACGGCAGATGGCTGTAAAAATAAAGAGTGTAAAGGGTGCAAAAGGATACCAGATACAGTATGCAGAGAACGCATCATTTAAAAAGGGAAGAAAAACTTCAGACACAGGGAAATCCAACAAGAAAATAAGCAAGCTGAAAAAGGGCAGAACCTATTATGTAAAAGTCCGGGCTTATAAAAAGGATTCCTGCGGAAAGAAAATTTATGGGAAGTACTGTAAGGTAAAGAAGATCAACATAAATAAATAGAAGAATTATAAGGCTTTCAGCAAAGAGTGCAGATATTCCAATCCGTTTATACCGGTCAATGTTCAATTGCCGGGATGAGAGATATGGTATATCTGCACTCTTTTTAAATAATAAACTTCTGAGCAGTACTGTCAAACAATCCCCGGTCAGTAAGGCGGATTTCCGGTATGACTGGAAGTGCCATAAAGGACAACGTAATAAAGGGATCAAAATATTTGGGAATACCCATTTCATGTGCCAGCTTTAACATTTCTGATGTAATTTCGCTGGTTACTTTACCGGAAGCTGTGCTCATTAGGCCGAATAAAGGAAGGGGCAGAGATGCCTGGACCTTTCCGTCTGAAGCGATTACGTAACCTCCCTGAATATCTTTTAGGTGGTTGATGGCTGTGCACAGATCTTCGTCGTTGTCTCCGGCGGCTATAATATTGTGGCTGTCATGGGCTACCGTGGTGGCAATTGCTCCGTTTTTAATGCCGAAGCCCTTTAAGGGCGCGGTGGCGATATTCCCGGTTCCCCGGTGCCGTTCCACCACACACAGCTTCGTATATGCCCCTTGGGGAGCGAAGTATCCGTCTCTGGAAGGAAGCGGTTCTGTTACATTTCTGGTAAGTATCTGGTGTGGAACCATTTCAATGACATGCATGTCTCCTTTACAGGGCAGTGCTAACTGTGAGGGAGTAATCTCCTGAAAATGGACGGTGTGCAGTAGATTTTCCGGGATCTCAGTTTCTTCTAACTGCTCCATCCATTGAGGGGTCACCAGACGCCCATCCTTATAAACAGAGGCTACCGTAAATGTTTCCAGGTCATCCAGAATCAACAGATCTGCGTGGTATCCGGGTGCGATGGCTCCGTAACCGGTGAGGCCATAGGTTCTGGCGGTATGTATGCTTGCCATGGTAATGGCAGCTGCAGGCTTGACGCCAAGGGCAATGCATTTACGGACGCAGTGGCTGATATGGCCCTCTTTCCAGATATCCTCCAGGTGCTTATCGTCGGTGCACAGGAGAAAATGCTCTAAGGGCAGACCGCTTTTCACTAAACCGGGAATGATGCCCTCCATATTTTTGGCAGCGCTGCCTTCCCGAATCAGAATTTTCATTCCCGCACGGCATTTTTCCAGCGCTTCCTCAAATTGTACGCATTCATGATCAGTCTCGATTCCGGCGCAGGCATAGGTCTGGATCTCCTGTGGGGAAAGCCCGGGAGCATGTCCGTCTGCCGTTTTATCCCCTGCCAGTTCTAATTTATCAAAGATGGTGGAATCTCCGGACAGTACCTGAGGAAAGCACATCACTTCCCCCAGCCCCAGCACTCTGGGATGATTGATATATGCATTTATGTCCGCTGCGTCAAAAGTGGCGCCGTTTGTCTCAAAGGGTGTTGCAGGTACCGAGGAAGGAAGCATTACGAATAAATTAACCGGAAGCTTTGCGGCGGCTTCCAGCAGGTAGTCAATCGCCTTGCTGCCACATACATTTACCATCTCATGAGGATCTGCAATAAGTGTCGTAGTGCCATCCGGTAAAACGGATTTCGTCATTTCACAGGGGGTAACCATGGAGCTTTCAATATGCAGATGGGCATCCATCAGCCCCGGGCAGAGATATTTTCCGCTGCAGTCGATCTCATTGCTGCCGTGATAAGTGCCAATGCCTGCAATCATGCCCTGGTAAACAGCTACATCTGCCGTATAGATCTCCCGGGTAAATACATTAATTATGTTGCCGTTTTTGAAGACTGTATCAGCCGGTATTCTGCCGGAAGCAGCCGCACATAAGGTTTGCTTTGCTGTCATAATTATAAACCTTTCCTGATTTTTATTTTTTCTACAGGGTGTGGATTCTGTTACTGTTTGCAGTAACGACGAATCGTTTTTAATAGTCTAACACAGAGATTATTCTGTTGCAAGTTGAAGGATCTATCTGCTATAATGGTTACACAAACGAAGGAGGAAAAAAATGGATACGAAGAAATTTTTAGAGATTTGCGCAAGAGGAAAGACAGGACCCTCAGTAGAAAAAGATGATTGGGACCTGGACTATATCATTGACGGAGTAAGGGATCTGGTTGATGAATATGACTTTAGCTGGGACAAAAAAGTCATAATTCCAAACGATGAAAAACTTCTGGATGATATGTTTGAAGCGGCAAAAAAACTGATCGTAGATCTTGGCATTTACAATATGAGTACAAAGCGGATTATTCATTTTGAAAGAGAAGAGATCGAAGAAGGTCTGAAAAACATGAAGACCGAACTGGTAATGGGCGAAGGCAAAGATGCGGTAACTTTGAAAGCCAGAAAAATAGAAGATGAATTATTACCGGTTGTATGGGCAGGCAACCCGGGATGTCCTACTCCGGAATCCCTGTATTATCCAATTATTTTAAGTGCTGCAAAGGAACCGATCATTGACTTACTGACTTGCGGATCATTAGTCGATGTGGATGGTTATGCAGTGACCAGCGGCGATGTCACGGAAGTGGTGGCAGTGCGCCGTGAGATGGAGTATCTGCACAGAGCCCTGAAGGAAACCGGAAGGGAAGGAATGGGGCTTCTGGCGG
>ENA-OQNO01000524-OQNO01000524.1-human-gut-metagenome-genome-assembly--contig:-NODE-524-length-36173-cov-5.628003_pt1 | contig 36173 bp, 26 predicted proteins | sample MGYA00242629_ERZ504880 | MGnify/ENA primary metagenome ERZ504880 (study PRJEB26092, sample SAMD00036377) | human gut metagenome | host: Homo sapiens | study: EMG produced TPA metagenomics assembly of... | reverse complement strand
AAGACGACGCTCTACGTGAGCACGGAGGAGGATGCCGAAGCCGCCATTCGCGAGAAGCGCGATTCGCTCGATCCCGCCATCAACGGCTCGTTGGTTGCCATCGATCCCGAGACGGGCTTCATCCGCGCCATGGTGGGCGGCGACGACTGGGAGAACAACAAGCTCAACCTCGCGACCGGCGAGGTGGGCGTGGCGAATCCGGGCCGCCCGTGCGGTTCGTCCTTCAAGGTGTTCACGCTCGTCGCGGCGCTCGAGGCGGGCATCAACCCGCAGACGATGGTGGACTGCTCGTCGCCGTCGAACATTCCGAACACGGAATACACCGGCGCGAATGCGCTGCAGAACATCGACAACAACAACTACGGCACCATCAGCATCCAGCGCGCGTTCGCGAAGTCGTCGAACACGGGCTTCGTGCGGCTCGAGATGGCGCTCGGCATCGACAAGGTGATTGCCACCGCCAAGAAGATGGGCATCACCTCGACGCTTGAAGCGAACCCGTCGCTCACGCTCGGCCAATCGAACGTGACGATGCTCGACATGGCCAGCGCCTACGCGGTCATCGCGAACGGCGGCGTGCGCGTCACCCCCACGCCTATCGAGACGATCACGAATTCGAGGGGCGAGGTCGTGGTGGACAACAGCACGCCCGATACCGAGCTATCGAAGACGAAGAGCGAGCAGGTCATCTCGCCCGAGGTTGCCTACGCGGCCACCGAGGTCATGAAGACCGTCGTGAACTCCGCCGACGGCACCGGCACGGAAGCCGCGCTGCCGAACGGCCAGGCGGTGGCCGCCAAGACGGGTACCTCCACCCTGTACAAAGACATCACGTTCTGCGGCATAACCCCGCAGATGTCGGTGGCAATTTGGCTGGGCGATCCCACCAATGCCGAAACGCTGCCTGCGCACGTGGGTGCGGGCGACGTGTTCCGCAACTTCATGACGGACGTATTGGAGGGGCAGCCGACTGAGGACTTCCCGACGGCCTCCGATCCGGCGTACAAGACCTTCTCCGATTCCACGTACAAGATCGGCGGTTACTCCTCGAGCTCGACCGACAAGAACACGAACACGAAGGACGATGCCGACAAGGACGACGAGAAGAGCACCGACAACACCACCAAGAAGGACGAAGGCAAAACCGATCCCACGCCTTCGCCCACGCCAACGCCGACGCCCGATCCTGAGCCGACTCCGGATCCGAAACCGGATCCGGATCCCACGCCGACGCCGGACCCCACACCCGATCCGGATCCCACGCCGACGCCCGATCCATCGAAGCCCTCAGCCGCTTCCTTGTCGCTAGATTTGTGGACTAGGCAACCGTTTTGGTACACCCGCGGCACCTTTGCAGCATAAGGCCGCGCGCCGGTACTATACTTCTTCAACGAATATCAGATGCTAGAGAGCAGGTTAGGAATGAAACATACGAGATTCGTCAAGGCTGTGGTCGCGGTGTGCGCGGGCGTCTTGATGGTTGCCGCTTTGGGCGGGTGCGCGCAGCAGGACACGGCCGCGACGCAGCAGCAGTCCGAGAATCGCCAGTACATGACCCAGGTCAACCAGTCGATGGACGACTTGAAAACGCGTCTCGAGAGCTTCACCGACGCGGTGTCCCGCGGCGACGTGGTGGGTATGCGCACGCAGGCCGACAACGCCTTCAAGGCCATCGACGACCTGAACAACATCGACGTGCCCGACGCGCTCAAGGACATCCAGGCGGAGTACGTCGACGGCTCGAACGACCTCAAGGACGCGCTCAACTCCTACATCGAGCTGTACACGGAAATCGACAGCGCCACCGAGGATCAGCCGTTCGATTATTCCACGTACGACCAGCGCATCCAGGACATCAAGAAGCAGTACGACGAAGGCATCGGCAAGCTGCAGTCCGGCGACAACAAGGCCACCGAGCTGCCGAAGTAGCCTCGCGCGCACGCGTCTCACGATCGTCTTTCGAAGCGGCGGCCCTCGGGCTGCCGCTTTTTCGTGGGCGCGACCTCGCGTCCGGCCGATTGGGTCGGTCGTGTTAATTCTGCGCTTGCAATCGGGGGCTTATGCGGCGAAGGGTATAATATCAATGGAGCAGAGTATCTGTTTTCCCACATGAGGACGGAGGAACGGTCTGGTGAGCGAAAAGACTCAGGGCGCACGGGGTATTGCCGAGGAAGCGTTCGGCAATGAGCGCAAATTCAAGCAACTGGTGGATGCGTTGTCGGGGCCGTCGAGGCGAGATCGCCAAAACGCCGCCGCGGCGCTGTCCTTCTTCGCCAAGGATCACCCTGATCTCATGGTGCCGTTCGGCGCCTCCGTGGTGGACGCCCTCAATCGACCCGAAGCGCAAACGCGCTGGGAGTGCCTCGACATTCTCACGACGCTGGTCGATCACGATTCCCGCGCCTGCGACAAGGCGGTGCCGGGTGCCGAGACGGCCCTGTTCGACGAGGAAAGCGGCCCGGTGCGCCTCGCGGCCATGCGCTTCATCTGCAAGCTGGGCTCCACGACGGAGAATCGCTCGGAGCGCGTCTGGCCCCTCATCGACGAGGCTATCCAATGCTACCACGGCGACCTTGAGTTCCAGGACATGCTGACGGCGGTCATCGACTTCTCGGCGGGCAAGCTGGCGCCGTCCGTGAAGGACGAGCTGGGCGCGCGCATGGCGTTCGACGCCTCGAACGGCAAGGGCGCGCTCAAGCGCCGCGCGCAGCAAATCGTCGACAACGTGCAGAAGTAGCGCCATGACCCGCCATACCGTGACCCTCATACCCGGTGACGGCATCGGGCCGGAGACGTCGGCGGCCATGCAGCGCGTGGTGGAAGCGAGCGGGGCCGACATCGCATGGGAAGTGGCCGAAGCCGGCGCGCATCTCATGGACGAGTACGGCACGCCGTTGCCCGAGGCCACCATCGAAGCGGTCAAGCGCACGAAGGTGGCCATCAAGGGCCCCATCACCACGCCGGTGGGAACAGGGTTCCGCAGCGTGAACGTGGCCCTGCGCAAGGCGCTCGACCTGTACGTGTGCCTGCGCCCCGTGCTGTCCATCCCCGGAGCGGGCGGACGCTACGACGGCGTGGACCTCGTCATCGTGCGCGAGAACTCCGAGGACCTGTACGCGGGCATCGAGTTCGAAGAGGGGTCGGAAGCCGCGCGCAAGCTCATCGCGTTCTGCGAGGAGGAGGGCGCGGGTTCCATCCGCCCCGACTCCGGCATTTCCATCAAGCCCGTCTCGGTGACGGGGTCCGATCGCATCGTGCGTTACGCGTTCGAGTACGCGCGCAAGCACGGGCGCTCGCTCGTGACGGCGGTGCACAAGGCCAACATCATGAAGCACTCCGACGGCCTGTTCCTGCGCGTCGCGCGCGAGGTGGCGGCGGAGTATGCGGGCGAGGTGGCGTTCGAGGACCGCATCATCGACGCGTGCTGCATGAACCTCGTGGTGGACCCCACCCCGTTCGACGTGGTGGTGTTCCCGAACCTGTACGGCGACATCGCGAGCGACTTGGCCGCGGGCCTCGTGGGCGGGCTCGGCATCGCGCCGGGCGCGAACATCGGCGACGAGTACGCCGTGTTCGAGGCCGTGCACGGCTCGGCCCCCGACATCGCCGGCCAGAACAAGGCCAACCCCACCGCCGAGATTCTCTCGGCCGCCATGATGCTCGACCATCTGGGCGCATGCGACGCGGCGGAGCGCATCCGCCGTGCGGTGCGCCTCGTGTACGCCGAGGGAGCGCACCTCACGGGCGACATTCGCAGAACAACCCGCTCGGATCGGCCGGCGGCAAGCTGTACGGAATTCACCGATGCCCTCATCGCGGCTATCGTAACGTTGGACTAAGGAGAGGTAATGACGCAAGAGAACAGCAGGTTCGCTTCGACGCTCGACGTCGACGGCGCATCGTACACCTACTACCCGGTTTCGACCGTTCCCGGCTCCGGAGAGCTGCCGTACTCGCTGACGGTGCTGCTCGAAAACGTGCTGCGCAACGTCGAGGACCCTGCGTTGGCCGAAGAGCTGGCCGCGCGCATCGTGGAAGCGGGCCGTGCGGGCGCGGTGGGCAGCGAGATCGAGTTCTCGCCGGCGCGCGTGCTGTTTCAGGACTTCACGGGCGTGCCCGTGTTCGTGGACTTCGCGGTCATGCGCGAGGCCTGCGCCGAGCTGGGCGGCGATCCGACGAAGATCAACCCGCAGATTCCGTGCGACCTCGTGATCGACCACTCGGTGATTGCCGACGTGGCCGGCTGCGCGGGCGCGCTGCAGCAGAACATGGACCTGGAATTCTCGCGCAACAAGGAGCGCTACGACTTCTTGAAGTGGTCGCAGGAGTCCTTCGAGAACGTGCGCATCGTGCCGCCGGGAGCGGGCATCTGCCATCAGCTCAACATCGAGCAGTTCGCGCACGTGGCGATGACCTCCGAGACCAACGGCGATGGGCGCACGGCGTACTTCGACACGCTCGTGGGCACCGACAGCCACACGCCCACGGCCAACGGCATCGGCGTGCTCGGGTGGGGCGTGGGCGGCATCGAGGCCGAGGCCGCGGCGCTCGGCCAGCCCATCACGACGCTCGTGCCGAAGGTGGTGGGCGTGCGCCTGACCGGCGAGCTGGGCGAGGGCGTGTGCGCCATGGACGTGGCGCTGACGTTCGCGCAGATCCTGCGCTCGAAGGGCGTCGTCGGCTGCTTCGTGGAATGCTTCGGCCCCGGCCTTGCGAGCTTGAGCGCCACGCAGCGCACGTGCATCTCCAACATGACGCCCGAGTACGGCAGCACCTGCACGCTGTTCCCGGTGGACGATCAGACGCTCGCGTACCTGCGCCTCACCGGCCGCTCGGACGAGCAGGTGGCGCTCGTGGAAGCCTACGCGAAGGCGCAGGGCTTCTGGAACGACCCCGCCGCTCCCGCGCGTACGTACGCCGAGATCATCGAGTTCGACCTGGGCGCGGTGCAGCGCTCCATCGCCGGCCCGTCGCGCCCGCACGACCGCATCCCGCTCGCCGAAGCACAGGAGCGTTTCCGCGCCGTGTGCGCCGAGCGCGGGCTCGACCTGCAGCAGCACGTGACCGTCGACCTGGGCGGCGAAGCTGCCGAGCTCACCCATGGCGCGCTGGCCATCGCGGCGGTCACCAGCTGCACGACGGCCACCGATCCGTCCATGATGCTGGCGGCGGGCCTCGTGGCGAAGAAGGCCGCGGATGCCGGCTTGACGCCTGCGCCGTGGGTGAAGTGCGTGCTCGCGCCGGGCAGCAAGGCAACCGAGCTCTTGCTCGAGCGTGCCGGGCTGCTGGACGGCCTGCGCGCCCTGGGCTTCTACACGTGCGGTTTCGGCTGCATGAGCTGTATCGGCAACTCGGGCCCCATCCGCGACGAGATGCACGCTGTTGCGGAGGATATCGAGCTGGCCAGCGTGCTGTCGGGCAACCGCAACTTCGAGGGCCGCATCTCGCCCGACGTGTCGCAGAACTACCTGGCCGCCCCGGCGACGGTGATCGCCTACTCTTTGGCGGGCACCATGGACGTCGACCTCGAGCACGATGCGCTGGGCGCGCGCGCCGACGGGACGCCCGTCTACCTTGCCGACATCTGGCCGACCGACGAGGAGATCGCCGCGCTCGTTGCGGCGCATGTCGACCGTGCGCTCTACGAGGAGGGCACGCGCGGCCTCTACGACGGCGACGCCGCCTGGCAGGCGCTCGGCAGCGAGGCGAGCGACACGTTCACCTGGGACGACGCATCCACCTATGTGCGCCGTGCGCCCTACTTCGACGGCATGGGCCGCGAGCCTTCCGCGCCCGCGCCCATCGAAGCGGCCCGCGCGCTTGCGCTGCTGGGCGATTTCATCACCACCGACCACATCTCGCCCGCCGGCTCCATCGCGGCCGATTCCCCGGCGGCGCGCTACCTCGAGGAGCGCGGCGTGACGCCGGCCGACTTCAACACGTACGGCGCGCGTCGCGGCAACCACGAGGTGATGATGCGCGGCACGTTCGCCAACGTGAAGCTGCAGAACAAGCTGGCCGAGGGGAAGAAGGGCGGCTGGACGCGCGACTTCGCCACGGGCGAAGTGCTGCCGCTGTTCGACGCGGCCATGGACTACGAGGCTGCCGGCGTGCCGCTCGTGGTGGTGGCGGGCAAGATGTACGGCAGCGGCTCGTCGCGCGACTGGGCGGCGAAGGGTCCGGCGCTGCTGGGCATCCGCGCCGCGTTCGCCGAGAGCTTCGAGCGCATCCATCGGTCGAACCTCATCGGCATGGGCATCCTGCCGCTGCAGTTCCAAGAAGGGGAGAGCGCCGAGACCTTGGGTCTCGACGGGTCGGAGCGCTACACCGTGGCGCCCATCGACTTCTCGGAAGGCCTGCCCGCGCCGCGCGTGGCCGACGTGGTGGCCGAGCGCGCCGACGGCACGACGGTGTCGTTCAAGGCAACCGTGCGCGTAGACACGCCCACCGAAGGACGCTACTACGAGCACGGCGGCATTTTGCCCTTCGTGTTGCGTCAGCTGATCGGCTGACGCACGAGCGCCAACCCGGGGCTCTCTTTTCGCGCTTTGCGCGAATCGCGGCGGGGTTGTTGTGTAAAGAGAAGGTAACAGCGGCGCCCGGTTGCTCTGAGCAATCGGGCGCTTTGGTGTATAGTAGTACTTTTATTGGTGGGAGAGATTGGAAGGGATGCCGTGAAACAGACATCCGGTTTCGATGCGCTGATCGAAGCGCTCAAGCAATCAGGGGTCAACGTCGACGGTCGGTTCGATGCCGACAGCGAGGCTCCGCATGAAGGCGCGGGACGTTCGGGCAACGGGGGAGGTTCCCAGCCGCCGCACGTGAACGTGGAAATCCCGTTCGCCGACCGCATGGCGTCGTGGGGCAAGCGCGCCCTCATCGTGGCCGCCATCGTCATCATCGTCATCGGGCTCGCAGCCTATTGGTGGTTCCATCCGCCTATCAACATCCACAGCACCGACACCTGGATGTTCGTCGCGGTGTTCATCCTGCTGCCGCTGTTCCTGCTGTTCTGGAGCAAGTCGCACAGCTACCGCACGGGCTCGGGCAAGGTGGAGCCGAACGCGGGCAAGGCCAAGGCGTTCAAGTGGGCGTCGTTCTTGCCGGTGCTCGTTGCCGTGATCGGCGTGTTGGGCGCGGTGGCGTCGCTGTCCGTGTTCCCGGGCAACGCCGAGAAGTACGCCAACGTGCTGCAGACGGAAACCGAGACGTTCGCCGACGACATCAAAGAGGTGAACTACTCGGAGATCCCCGTCATCGACCGCGCTTCGGCCGTGCTGCTGGGCAACCGCGAGATGGGCTCCATCCCCGACTTCGTCAGCCAGTTCGAGATCTCGCCGCTGTACAGCCAGATCAACTACCAGGGCGCGCCGGTGCGCGTGAGCCCGCTGAGCTACGCCGACCTGTTCAAGTGGTTCACGAACCGCGACGGCGGCATCCCGGCGTACGCGCTCGTGAACATGACCACCCAGGATGCGGAAATCGTGCGTCTCGACGACAACCCCATCCACTACTCGGAGTCCGAGCCGCTCGCGCGCAACATCGACCGTCACGTGCAGCTGAGCTACCCGTTCTACATGTTCGACCAGAAGTCGTTCGAGATCGACGACGACGGCCATCCGTGGTGGATCTGCCCCGTCCAGTCGCGCACTATCGGCCTGTTCGGCGGCACCACCATCCAGCGCGTGGTCATGGTGGATGCCACCACGGGCGAGACGCAGGACCTGGCCATCGAGGACGTGCCGCAGTGGGTGGACCATGCGTATCCCACCGATCTGCTGCTTGAGCAGTACAACTGGTCCGGCAAGTACAAGGACGGCTGGTTGAACTCGTTCCTCGGTCAGCAGGGCGTCGTGCAGACCACGCCGGGCACCGACGGCAACCTGGGCTACAACTACATCGCCAAGGACGACGACGTGTGGGTGTACACGGGCGTGACCTCGGCCACGGCGGACAACTCCATCGTGGGCTTCGTGCTGATCAACCAGCGCACGGCTGAGTCGCACTTCTATTCGGTGGCGGGCGCCACCGAGGAATCTGCCATGCAGTCGGCCGAGGGCCAGGTGCAGAACCTGCGCTACCAGGCAACGTTCCCGCTGCTCATCAACGTGTCCGGGCAGCCGACGTACTTCATGGCGTTGAAGGACGATGCGGGGTTGGTGAAGCAGTTCGCCATGCTCGACATCCAGCGCTACCAGAACGTGGCCGTGGGCAACACCGTGGCCGAGTGCCAGAAGGCCTATCAGGCGCTGCTTGCCACGAACGGCGTGGCCGCGGGCGACGCCGGCGATATCGGCTCGCTTGAGATGCAGGGCACCATCGACCACATCGCGCAAGCGGTGGTGGAGGGCAACTCGCACTTCTATGTGACGCTTGCCGAGGGCGACGGCATCTACGACTTCGCGCTGCCGGGCCTTATCGAGATCGTCGGGTACAAGGAAGGCGACACCATCTCGTTCAAGTACGTCGAGGCCGAGCCGACGAGCCCCGTCGAGGAGATCCTCAGCGCAAAGCCGAGCACGACCGGCAAGAACACCGGTGAAGCCGAAAGCTCCGCCAAGGAAACCGAGAAAGAAGCCGAAGCCACCGCCGACGCCAAGGGCAACACCGTATAGGTTCGACGCCCCCGCCCTTTGGCGCGGGGGTGATGGGTGACCCCCGCTCTTTGGCGCGGGGAGTGATAGGCGGTTTGTGAGAGAGGGCCGCGCCGATTCGTTACGCTTGCGGCGTGCGATCGGCGCGGCCTTTGACGTACGGACCCGTGCGCCCCTGCCGCGCCATAAGGGGTGGAAGCGCCCCCGCCGCGCCATAAGGGGGGCAAAAAGAGCGCTCGAAACGCTTGACACCCATCGCTGAAGGGATACAATAAGACAGTTGCTTCTTCGGAAGCATGGACATTAGATTGTTCCGCTGCCCAAGACAGTTGGTACCGTGAGGTTTAATCGCAGGAATGCGGCCCGCCGAGGTGGTTCTGATAAGTTTCGCGCTTTGACGACCCCTGCTGTTGAGAGACGGCGGGGGTCGTTTCTTGTTCTCAAGCGACGATCCCACCCGCAAGGGGCGGAACCCGAGTTTGAGAAGAAGGAGGTGTACTACATGCCCAACGCAAAGAATCAAGAGATGCTTACCAAGATCAAGGAAGATCTGGAGGGCGTTTCCGCTGTGTGGGTCGTGGACTACTGCGGCCTGACGGTGAAAGACATCCAGGCGTTGCGCGCGGCCGTCCGCGAATCTGGCGCGACCTTGAAGGTGTACAAGAACACCCTCATGCACATCGCACTGGAAGAGTCGAACCTGCCCACGCTCGACACGATGCTGGAGGGTCCGAGCGCATTCGTGTTCGCCGGTACCGACGTGGCTGCTGCCGCGAAGGCCGTGAAGACGTTCGCCAAGACCAACCAGAACCTGGAGATCAAGGGTGGCTTGATGGAAGGTGAAGAGGTTTCTGCCGCACAGGTGGAGGCTATCGCTTCGCTGCCGTCTCGCGAAGAGCTGCTTGCTCAGATCGCCGGCGCTATTTCCGGTGTCGCCCGTGGCCTCGCTGTCGCGCTCAACGGCGTGCCGCGCGGTCTGGCACAGGTCACGAAGGCTGTGGCCGATCAGAAGGACGCTGCGTAAATGCAGCAACGGCGGCGTGACGAGCGCTGCCGCATAACGAATGAATATACCGGTCGGGAAGGCCCGACCACTTTGAAAGGAAACGAACATGGCTGTTACTCGCGAAGAGATCATTGAGGCCCTCAAGGAGATGTCCCTGCTCGAGGCTTCTGAACTGGTGAAGGACATCGAGGAGACGTTTGGCGTTTCCGCCGCCGCCCCCGTGGCGATGGCTGCCGCTCCGGCCGGCGAGGCCGCTGCTGCTGAAGAGCAGACCGAGTTCGACGTCGTGCTCGAGGGCTTTGGCGACAACAAGATCGCTGTCATCAAGGTTGTCCGCGAGATCACGAGCCTGGGCCTGAAGGAGGCCAAGGAACTGGTCGAGAGCGCTCCGAAGGCCATCCAGGAGGGCGTGAACAAGGACAAGGCCGAGGAAGTCAAGGCCAAGCTCGAGGAAGCCGGCGCTGCCGTCACCATCAAGTAACTTGGTTTCGCTGGTCTGACGACTATCGAATCTGCTTGATTCCGAGAGACCCCCAGATGCTGGGGGTCTCTCTCTGTTCAGGTCTATTGCACCTTACTGACGGAATGGCAACGAAACGTACGCTGGCGCAGGGCCGCGCTTATAGTGAGTGCCAAACACGAACGAGAAGAAGGTCACTATGCAAACCGGTTACTTCAGCGCCGCTTGGCACGACATCAAGAACTCTCCCGGTTGGTTCGGCAAACTTGTCCTGTTGTCGCTGATCAGCCTTATTCCCATCTTCGGATGGATCGTGGTCGCGGGCTACCTGTACGGGTGGGCGCGCGACATCGCCTGGAACGTGCATTCGCCCCTGCCGAAGCACATCTTCGGCAACGAAGACGGCAAGCTGTACAGCCGCGGGTTCTTCGTGCTGGTCATCGGCTTCGTCTGCATGCTGGCACCGTGGGTGCTCGAAGTGGTGTGGGGCGTCGTCACGGGCGTGGGCACGGCCTGGTCGGGGCGCTCCCATGGGGGCATCTTCCTGGCCGTGGGATTGTCGACCACGATCTTCTCCCTCGTCATCATGGCGGCCGCGTTCTTCGCGACGCTGTTCTCGTGGGTGGGTTCCATGCGCATGAGCGTGTACGGCCGCTTGGGCGCCGGTTTCCAGTTCAACAAGATCTGGGCCATGATGCGCCACGACTTCGGCGGGCTCGTGCGCATCTTGGGCATGGTGATCCTGCTGAGCATCGGCATCGGCATCATCGCGTCCATCCTCATGTTCTTCATCATCCTGATCGGGCTGTTCGTGGGCTTTATGATGACGGGCGGCAACATGAACCTACAGGCGTCGCATCCCGACGCCGCTGTGTGGGGCGTCATTGCCGCAACGAGCGGCGTGGTGCTGGTGCTGGTGGCGCTCTACTGCATGCTTGCTATGGTCATGAGCGTGTTCGTCGAGATGATGCTCGTGCGTGCGCTCGGCTACTGGACGCGTCAGTTCGACGTGCCGTCGTGGCGCGGGCAGGACGACCCGATGCCGTTCGAGTTCGCGCAACCGCCCACGCAGCAGCCGCCGTACGGGCAGCCGCCGATGCAGGGCTGAGCGCGTTCGTACCGCTGGTTGTTGTGCGATTTTGGGCCTCCGCGGCATTGTGCTGCGGAGGCCTTGCTGCGTTAAGGTAGACTCGAAGCGACAACCAAGACGGGAAGGTGGGTGCCATGGACGCGGCGTTTTTGCCGGTGACGCGCGAGGAGATGCTCGAGCGCGGCTGGGAGCAGGTCGATTTCGTGTTCGTGTCGGGCGACGCGTACGTCGATCATCCGTCCTTCGGCATGGCCATCATCACGCGGTTGCTCGAGGCGAACGGTTACAAGGTGGGCGTCATTGCGCAACCCGACTGGAACGACACTGCGTCGGTCACCGTGTTCGGCGAGCCGCGGCTGGGGTTCTTCGTGTCGAGCGGCAACATGGACTCCATGGTGAACCACTACTCGGTGGCGAAGAAGCGCCGCCGCACGGACGCGTACTCGCCCGGCGGCGAGGCGGGGAAGCGCCCGAACCATGCGGCCGTCGTGTACGGCAACCTCATCAGGCGCACGTACAAGAAGACCCCCATCATCCTGGGCGGCATCGAGGCGAGCCTGCGGCGCCTCGCGCATTACGACTACTGGTCCGACAGGCTCAAGCGCTCCATCCTGTTGGATGCGGGCGCCGACCTCGTGTCGTACGGCATGGGCGAGCATTCCGTCGTCGAGATCGCCGATGCGCTCAACGCCGGGCTCGCGGTTGAAGACCTCACGTTCATCGACGGCACGGTGTTTCGCGCCTCGTCGCTCGAGCACGTCTACGACGCCGAGACGCTGCCGTCGTTCGCCGCCATGCAGGACGACAAGCTGGAGTACGCGCGCAGCTTCGCCGTGCAGTATCGCAACAGCGATCCGTTCACCGGCAAGCGCCTGGTCGAGCCGTACTCCGACCACGAGTTCGTCGTGCAGAACCCGCCGGCCGCGCCGCTCACGCAGGCCGAGATGGACGCGGTGTACCGCCTGCCGTACGCGCGCACGTACCACCCGATGTACGAGGCCGTCGGCGGCATCCCGGCCATCAAGGAAGTGAAGTTCAGCCTGACGAGCAATCGCGGGTGCTTCGGCGAATGCTCGTTCTGCGCGCTCACCTTCCATCAGGGGCGCATCGTGCAGACGCGCAGCCACGACTCGCTCGTGGACGAGGCGCGGCTCATCATCGACGAGCCCGATTTCAAGGGCTACATCCACGACGTGGGCGGCCCGACCGCGAACTTCCGCGCGCCCGCCTGCGCCAAGCAGCTCACCCACGGCGCGTGCCCGAACAGGCGCTGCCTGTATCCCGAGCCCTGCAAGCAGATGAACGCCGACCACAGCGACTACCTGGGCTTGCTGCGCCGGTTGCGCAAGCTGCCGGGCGTGAAGAAGGTGTTCGTGCGCTCGGGCATCCGCTTCGACTACGCGCTGGCCGATCGCGAGAACGGCGAGACGTTTCTGCGGGAGCTGTGCGCCCACCACGTGAGCGGCCAGCTGAAAGTGGCGCCCGAGCACGTGTCCGACGCCGTGCTGTCGGTGATGGGCAAGCCGCGCAACCTCGTGTACCAGCGCTTCGCCGAGCGCTACGCGCGCATCAACGAGCAGCTGGATATGAAGCAGTACCTCGTGCCGTACCTCATGTCGTCGCACCCGGGTTCGACCCTCGACGAGGCCATCGAGCTGGCGGAATACTGCCGCGACTTGGGCTACATGCCCGAGCAGGTGCAGGACTTCTACCCCACGCCCTCCACCATGTCCACGGCCATGTACTTCACGGGCGTCGATCCGCGCACCATGCAACCCGTGTACGTGCCGAAGAGCCCGCACGAGAAGGCGCTGCAGCGCGCGCTCATCCAGTACCGCGATCCGAAGAACCGCGAGCTCGTGTTGGAGGCGCTGCGGCGTGCGGGACGCATGGATCTGGTGGGATTCGGCCCGAAGTGCCTGCTGCGCCCGCAGGGGCAGGGTGCTCCCGGCGGCAAGGGCGGCGGCGGGAGGAAGCCCGCGTCGAGCGGGAAGAACGCCCGTCCGGGCAAGCCCGCGCCGAAGCCGGGCAAGCCGGGTGCGAAGCCGGGCAAACCCGCGGGCAAGCCGGGCTCGAAGCCGGCGGGGAAGGGGCGCCCGACGGCGGGCGGGCCGTCCGGCGGGGGTTCCCGGGCGAAAAGTAAGGCGTCTCGTCGGCATTGATGCCGCACGGCGCCCCGTCTTGTGGCAAAATACTACCGGTTAGCCCGGGTGCTCCTGGGGTCGGGCGGCCGATCAGGCGAAGGCTCGACAAGACAAGGGGTATCACGTGAGCGAGAGCAAAGCGACGCCGACGATGGGGGCTCAAGACAGCCCGGAAGCAATCTACGATGCACGCACGCTCGGCAAGCCGAAAATGGCGTTGTTCGGGCTGCAGCACATGTTCGCCATGTTCGGCGCCACCATCCTGGTGCCGACGCTGACCGGCCTGTCCGTTTCGGCAACGCTGCTGTTCGCCGGCCTGGGCACGCTGCTGTTCCACTTCATCTCGAAGGGGAAGGTGCCCGCGTTCCTCGGCTCGTCGTTCGCGTTCATCGCGGGCTACGCGGCCATCGCGCCGAACGGCGAGGCCGACCTGCTGCCCTACGCCTGCCTGGGCGTGGCCTGCGCGGGCCTGCTGTACCTCGTGCTGTCGGCGCTGTTCAAGGTGTTCGGCCCGACGCGCGTCATGCGCTTCTTCCCGCCCGTGGTCACCGGGCCCATCGTCATCTCCATCGGCCTCATCCTGGCCAGCTCGGCCATCACGAACGCGTCGACGAACTGGCCCATCGCGCTTGTGGCCATCGCCATCATCGTCATCGCGAACATCTGGGGCAAGGGCATGATCAAGATCATCCCCATCCTGCTGGGCGTGGTGGGCTCCTACGTCGTGGCCTCCGCCGCGGGCGCCGTCGACTTCACGGGCGTTGCCGAGGCCGCCTGGATCGGCATGCCGTTCACGTGGAACGATACGGTGTTCTCCATTTTCGGGGCGAACTTCGACACCGGTCTGGCCATCACGGCCATCATCACCATCATGCCGCTCGCGTTCGCCACGATGATCGAGCACATCGGCGACGTGTCCGCCATCAGCTCCACCTGCAACCGCAACTACATCGCCGAGCCCGGCCTGCACCGCACGCTGCTCGGCGACGGCCTGGCCACCATTTTCGCGTCGCTGTTCGGCGCGCCGGCGAACACCACGTACGGCGAGAACACGGGCGTGCTCGCGCTCACGAAGGTGTTCGACCCGCGCGTCATCCGCATTGCGGCGCTGTTCGCCATCGCGTTCTCGTTCTGCCCGAAGTTCGCGGCGGTCATCGCGGCCATGCCGGCTTGCGTCATCGGCGGCGTGTCGCTCGTGCTGTACGGTATGATTTCCGCCGTGGGCATCCGCAACCTCGTGGAGAACCACGTCGACTTCATGAAGAGCCGCAACGTGTTGATCACGGCGCTCATCCTCGTGCTGTCGCTCGGCATTGCGTACAGCACCGCCGGTGCCATCGTCGTGCCCGTGGGCGAAGTCACCATCTCGCTGTCCGGCTTGGCGGTGGGCTCCATCGTGGGCATCGTGCTGAACATGATCCTGCCGGGGCATGAGGACGCCTTCGGCGCCGACGATGCGGACGAGGTGGAACTCGACGGCCCTCTGCCGCTCGAAGGCGACCTCGAGGGGCTGCGCGCCCAGAACGGGTAGGGCCGGCGGCCTAGCGGGCAAACGCTTGATAGAATACGCCGTCCACTTCGACGGCGATGGCTTGGGAGAAGTCCGCGTCCGAGAGGGCGCGGACTTCTCCGTAGAAGCGGGCGGCGCGCTCGGCGGCGTTTTCGCCGGACCAGTCGAGGGCGGTCAGCTCGTCGCGCGTGAGGGGGCGCAGCGTGTCGACCTCGTAGGTGACGGAGGCCGCCACCATGCCGAGGAGGTCGCCCGAGGGTCTCGTCCGCCGCAGGTTGGTCGCTCACCTCGTAGGTTGTGCGGTCGGTGACGATGCGGGCAGCGTTGTCGGGATCGACGGAGAACGACGAGGGCGCGTCGGTCGCCGCCGTTGCGAGGGCGACGGGGTCGAGGGGGCGCTCGTCGGCGGTGAGCTCTGCGGTGGGGATCGCCCGGTGCTGCGCGCCGTTCACGTCGACGATGAGGAGGGGGGCGGGCGCGCCGTCGCGCGCGGCGGAGGCGGCGGCCGCGGGTTCGTACACGTTCACGAATGAGACGATGCCGACGGCGTTTGCCGCGGCGTCGGCAAGCGCGCTCATGTCGAGCTTGAGCGTGTCGGCAAGGCTCTGCTGCGCGACGATGCGTCCCTGCGCGTCAACGGCGGCGTTCACGTGCAGGGCGCCGATCCGCGTGCCTATCTCCTCGGCCGAAGCGGCGTCGTCGAGCACGGTGTAGTCCGTGTCTCCGCAGGTGAAGCGGGCGACGTTTGCGGGATCGAGGGCGCAGGGCATCAGGTTGTCGCCCTGCGCCGTGCAGCCGGCCAGGCTGCCGAAGGCGATGACGACGGTAGCGAGCAGGGTGGCGAGCGTGCGGGTGATGATGGTCATGGGGGGAGCTCCTGTTCTGGTCGATGGATACAGAATACGGAGCGTTTTCAAAGATTCCTTAAAGGCTCGGCACGTGTACGATGCCGATTGTGAAGAAATTGTATGCCTAGGTTAACTTCGGTTGCATGCTGTGAGGTGTTAGCTTAGTATAACTTTCATCGAAAGCGGAGCGAGCGAAACGCAAAGCGGACGGGGAGGGCAACCGAACCGGACGATGCGCACGACGCAAGCACCAGGTTCCACGCACCAAGCGCGGACCACGAAGCGCAGCACGCACCGCGATCGACTGCCGAATTGCTTACCCGGCGGCGGAAGCTCCTCTCGTCTGGCTATCCGTCGCGCTTGCAAGCGGAGGGAATCCCCCCTATTCCCTCCGCTTTTTCTATGCCCGGGCACCTTCCGCACAATGTTTCACGTGAAACATTTGTTCGCGATGAGGGGAGCCATGCGCTACTTTCCCAAATATTCCTTGATGTACTCGACCGCCATCATGCCGCTGGTCAAGGCGTAGCCGCACGTGGCTCCCACGTAGTCGGTGTAGGGGTAGGAGAAGTATCCGCCGCTGTCCTGTCCGGCCACGAACAGGCCGGCCGGGGACGGCACGTTGTCCTTGCCGATGGCTTGCAGATGGTCGTTCACCTTGATGCCGTTGTACGTGCCGTCGATGGGCGAGACCACGCGCACGGCGTAGAAGGGGCCCTCGTCGAGCGGGTGCAGCAGCTCGGATCGCTTGCCGAACAGGGTGTCGGTTCCCGAAGCGATGACCGCCTGGTAGTCGGACAGGGTGCGCTCGTACGTCGTGGGATCGAACCCGGCCTGCTCGCCAAGCTCCTCGAGCGTGTCGGCCTTCCACGCCTGCCCGTGCGCGATGGCGGCGTCCATCTCGTCTTGCAGCGTGTAGTACGACGGCACGAGGATGCGTTCGCGCATCTTGTACTCGGCGATGATATCCTCGCCGAGCACGTCGTGCACGCCGCTCGTGAGCAGCTTGTCGAAATCGGCTTGGGTGAAGATGATGTAGCTCGACCCGACGCGTCGCATGCCCGAGGCGCCGCGTGCCAGCGCGTGCGTGATGCAGAACGTCTCGTTCATGTAGCGGTTGCCCGAGGGGTCGAGCATGAGGAACCCGGCTTGGTTGAGGAACTTCATGTAGCCGGCGTAGAAGTCGAGCACGTCGTTGCTGCAGAACTCCGCAAGGTGCGGCGAGACGTCGTTGGACAGCACGGCGCCTTCCTGGCGGCACATGGCAATGCCGTCGCCGGTGTTGCTGGCAACGCCGTTCAGGTAGAAGTCGGACGTCCCCAGTATCTCGCGCTGCATGCTGGGGTTGCCGCCGAACCCTCCGGTGCATACGAGAACGCTGCGAGCATGCACGGTCACGGCAGTGCCGTCCTGCTTGGTGGCTCTCACGCCGGCGACGGCGCCGTCCTCGACGATGAGCTCCTCGGCTTTCGTGCTCATGAGCAGGGTGGCCCCGGCGGGAGTGATGAACGTGTCCCAGAGCACCTGGAACTTCTCGCGACCCTTCCCGTAGTCGTGCGCGATGCTCGTGCCGCTGGTGGCCTTCGGCGCCGAGAAACCCTTCTGGCCGGTTTGCTCCCAATGGTCTTGCAGCCAGTCGATCATCTCGCCGGAGTGGGACAACACGTTGTACGTGAGGCTCGCGTCGGTACGCCAATAATAGTAGTCCATCATGGACGTGAACACCTCGTCCACCGTCACGTGGTTGCCCACGGCCTCGTCGAGCTTGCTTCCCACGGCGAGCGCGCCCGTGGCGCACGAGCCCTCGCCCGAGATGCGCGCGGTCTTTTCCAGGATGACGACCGAGAGTCCTTCTTCGACGGCCTTGAGCGCGGCCGTCGACCCGGCTGCACCGGCGCCGACGATGCAGAGGTCGGCATCGTACGTCTCCTCGTTCTCGACGCGGGGCGTGGCTTTCGCGAAGCCGGCCATGGTGGCGCCGGCTTGCTCGAGCGCTTTCGCACATGCGGCGGAAATGGCCGCGGCGGTGAGCGTGGCGCCGGTGACGGTGTCGACGAGCAGCGATTGGCGTTCCACGATGTCGTGCGGCATGCGTTCCACCGCCGGCTCGAAGAAGCCCGGGGTATCGGAGCACGAGGTTACCTCGACGCTCTTGATGCTGGTTTCGTCGACGGTCACGTCCACGGTCAGCGGCTCGATGACGGCCGGGCAGCCGAAGCGCTCGCCCTCGATGCTGCCCGCTTTCCACTTGCCGTACGCTTCGCCGGTGTAGGTGCCCGCCGTCATGTGCTGCTCGAATGCGGAAGCGTCGAAATCGGGAAGGTCTTTCGGCGAAGCACCCGCCTGCTTGACGGCGTCGGACACGGCGGTGATGATTGCCTGCGACGAGAGGGTTGCGCCCGATACCGTATCCACCGAAACGCTTTGGGATTCGATGATGGCCTGCGGCAAAACATTGAGCGGAACGTAGCTGATGTCGTCGGTCTCGGCATGGGAGACCACCTTGATGGCCTCGATCCTCGTTTCGCTGAACGTGGCCTCGATGGTCACGTCGCCGTGCTTGCCCGCGCCTGCGGCGGTGTAGGTGCCCGGCGTGAAGCTGACCGCGCCCTTGGCCTCGGCCTTGCCCGGCGTGCAGCCGGCGAGCGAGAAGACGCCGCCCGCTCCCAGGATGCCGAGCCCGGCGATGCCGGCGACGCCCTGCACGAAGCTCCTCCTGCTGAATGCGTTCCCCTCGCTCGGGATGGCTTCTTGATCGTTCATGGTTTCCTCCTTCGGGTGTTGAACTCTGAGACGATTGTCGTTGCTGAGGCTCCGCTCGTCTTCCTCGCTGAGTGATGGATCGCGTGCGGGGCCTCATCACTGAGTGATGAATTCGAGCGTGACGGGCCGTTTCGGTGCCGCATGCGTGCTGTCGTGCGGAGGGACTTTCGCTATACTGCAAGACGGAGGATGCGAAAGGGGGCGGACGATGGCTGGGGAGCATCAAGGCGCCGCGCGGCCGACGGCGCAGGATCGTCGCGCGCTCGTCGCGGTGGGCTTGGGTATGGCGTTTTTCTGGCAGCTGTTTCGCTACACCAACCTTGCGAACATGCTGCCTTCGTACGCTTCGGCGCTCGTGCCGTTCGACGCCGCGTCGACGGTGTCTCCCGTCACGCTGTTCTACGCGGTGACGCTTGTGTTCGGATTGCTCTTGCTGATTGCGGGAGCCCGCGGTGCGCGTGCGGCGCGGACGCCGTTCGTGGTGGGCGTTGGCTTGCTCTCGTCGTTGCTGTCGTGCGCGATGGTGGTTCTCAAGGGCGCGGATGCGCCCCTCACGCCGGTTCATATCGGTCTCGACGGCCTGACGCTGGTGGTGCTGTCGTTCGCTTTCGTGCTGCAAAGCGTTGCCTGGGTGCGCGTGTGCCGCCTTGTGGCCCGACAGGACCCGAAGCGGCTCGTGTACGTGCTGTGCCTTTCCTCGCTGGCGAGCTTCGTCGTGTCGCTGGCGTTTTCCCTGCAGATCCCCCGGTTCGAAGCGCTCGTGGTCATCTCGCCGGCGTGCTCGGCGCTCTGCCTGCTGTTCGCGCCGCGCGTGCGCGAGGCTGACCCTGAGGCTGCGTCGTCCGTGCCGGGCGCACCCGCGAACGAGCAGGGGAGCGTCGCGGCGCAGGTGCCGAGAAGCGTGGTGGCCGTGCTTGTGCTGCTGCTTGCCCTTATCGTATGCATCAAGGGCGTGAGCGATCTGCTGTATGTGGGAAGCGACGGCTCCACGCTGTACGTCAAGCACTTCATCACGGTTGCCGAGCTGGCGGTCATCATGTCGGTGTGCCTGTTCGCCGCGGGTATGAGCCGCTTCGCGTTCCTGGGTTGGGCGGTGTTGGTGGGCGGCGTGGTGTCGGGGCTCGTCATCCTGTTCCTGTTCCCCGATTCTCCCTCGGCGTTTCAGTTCGGGCTGGGCACGATTGCCGCGGCGAAAACGTGTCTCGAGCTGTTCATGTTCATCGTGGTGGCCTGCACGCGCCGCGACGATGCGGGGCGGGCCATCCTGCTGTTGCTCGTGGTGCCCGAAACGGTTTCCTACCTGGTGGGATATGGTGTGCTGCCCGCGGCGTTTCTCGCGGTGAGCGCTTCTGCCGAAAGCTGGATCGGCGTGCTTGCGCTTGCGGCCGGTGCCACCATCGCCGTGTCGACGTTTTTGATCATGAGCTCGCTTGCGTTGAAGGGACTGAACGAGGGCGTGCGCGACGAGGTGGCGGAGGGTGCCGAAGGCGAGGCCGATGAGACGGACGACGAGCTTCGTTTCGACGAGATCGCGGCGCGCTTCGACTTGACGAAGCGCGAACGCGAGACGGCGTACCTGTTTTTCAAGGGCTACAGCGCCAAGCGCATCGCCGAGCTCCATTACGTGTCGCTCAACACGACGCAGAGCCATCTGCGCAGCGTGTACAAGAAGATGGACGTGCACAGCCGTCAAGATCTCATCGACCTCGTGGACGGGGATCGCCCCTGACGTTCACCATGGAAAACTTTTGCGTGCGGAACGGGGCGTTTCGCGGTACCATGGTTCTCGAACACTAGACGAGCAACTGCGGTGGGGCGAAGGGGTCGTCCTGCCGGCGCGAGGAGAGACGCGTTGACAACGCTAAACGATCTGCCGATCGGCAGCACGGCCACGGTGGCTGCCGTGGGCGGCGAGGGGTCGCTTCGGCAGCACTTTCTGGATATGGGCATCATTCCGCTGGCCGACGTGACCATGGTGAAGCATGCGCCGATGGGCGACCCGCTTGAGGTGCGCATTCACGGCTACGAGCTGACGCTGCGGCGCGACGACGCTCGGAAAATCGACATCACTGACGTGCGCAACGCGTCGGACGCCCCCGAGGTCCCTGCGGTGAGCAAGCCCGTGCCGCATCCGGGCCTCGGCGAGGGCGGCAAGTTCCACGACCGCACCGGCGAGCATCCGCTGCCCGACGGCACGCCGCTCACGTTCGCGCTCGTGGGCAACCAGAACTGCGGCAAGACGACGCTGTTCAACCAGCTGACGGGCTCGAACCAGCACGTGGGCAACTTCCCCGGCGTCACGGTGGACCGCAAGGACGGCTGCATCAAGGGGCATTCCGAGGCGCTGGTCACCGATCTGCCGGGCATCTACTCCATGTCGCCGTACTCGAGCGAGGAGGTGGTGACGCGCCGCTTCCTGCTCGACGAGCAGCCGCGCGGCATCATCAACATCGTGGACGCCACGAACGTCCAGCGCAACCTGTACCTCACGATGCAGCTCATGGAGCTGGGCATGCCCATGGTGCTGGCCCTCAATATGATGGACGAGGTGGAAGGCAACGGCGGCACCATCCACGTGAACGAGATGGAGAAGCTGCTGGGCATCCCCGTCGTGCCCATCTCGGCATCGAAAAACGAGGGCATCGGCGAGCTGGTGGACCACGCGCTGCACGTCGCGCGCTTCCAAGAGCCGCCCGTGCGCCAGGATTTCTGCGCGCCCGACGAGCACGGCGGTGCCGTGCACCGGTGCCTGCACAGCATCATGGCGCTCATCGAAGATCATGCCGAGCGCGCGGGCATCCCGCCGCGCTTCGCCGCGAGCAAGCTGGCCGAGGGCGACGAGCTGGTGCTCGAGCGCCTCGAGCTCGATCAGAACGAGAAGGACGCGCTCGAGCACATCATCGCGCAGATGGAGGCCGAACGCGGGCTCGACCGCTCGGCGGCCATCGCCGACATGCGGTTCAGCTTCATCGGCCGCGTGTGCGAAGCCACGGTGGTGAAGCCGCAGGAGAGCCGCGAGCATGCGCGCAGCATGCGCATCGACAAGCTGCTCACCGGGCCGTTCACGGCCATCCCGGCGTTCATCGCCATCATGGCGCTCGTGTTCTGGCTTACGTTCAACGTGGTGGGGGCGTGGCTGTCGGAGATGCTCGATGCGGGCATCACCGCGCTCACCGACGTGGTGGCGTCGGGGCTTGCGGCCGCACAGGTGAACGAGGTGTTGCAATCGCTTGTCATCGACGGCGTGTTCAACGGCGTGGGCAGCGTGCTCAGCTTCCTGCCCACCATCGTCACGCTGTTCTTCTTCCTGTCGCTGTTGGAGGACTCGGGCTACATGGCGCGCGTGGCGTTCGTCATGGACAAGCTGCTGCGGCGCATCGGGCTGTCCGGGCGGTCCATCGTGCCGATGCTCGTGGGTTTCGGCTGCACGGTGCCGGCCGTCATGGCCAGCCGCACGCTGCCGTCCGAGCGCGACCGCAAGATGACCATCATGCTCACGCCGTTCATGAGCTGTTCGGCGAAGCTGCCCATCTACGCGTTCTTCACGGCCGCCTTCTTCCCGACGAACGGCGCCGCGGTCATGGTGGGGCTGTACTTCGGCGGCATTGCGGTGGGCGTGCTCGTGGCCCTGCTCATGCGTTCGACGATGTTCTCGGGCGAGGCCGTTCCGTTCGTCATGGAGCTGCCGAACTACCGTATGCCGAGCGCGCGCAACGTGGCGCAGATGCTGTGGGAGAAGGCGAAGGACTTTCTCGAGCGCGCGTTCACCATCATCTTCATCGCCACCATCGTCATCTGGTTCTTGCAGACGTTCGACTTCGGGCTGAACGTGGTGGCCGACTCGCAGGACAGCATCCTGGCCGTGGTGGCGGGGTGGATCGCGCCGGTGTTCGCGCCGCTCGGGTTCGGCGATTGGCGCATCTCGACGGCGCTCGTCACGGGTTTCATGGCGAAGGAGAGCGTGGTGAGCACGCTGTCGGTGCTGTTCGGGTCGACGGCGACGCTCGTGGCGGCCATCACGCCGCTCGCGGCGCTCGGCCTGCTGGTGTTCTGCCTGCTGTACACGCCGTGCGTGGCGGCCATCGCGTCGGTGAAGCGCGAGCTGGGCGGCCGCTGGGCGCTGGGCATGGTGTTCGGGCAGTTGGGCGTGGCGTGGGTGGCGGCGTTCGTCGTGCGCGGCGTGGGCTTGGCGCTGGAAGGCGGCGCGGCCGAGGCGTGGACGCTCGCGGTGGGTGCGGCGGTGGTCGTGCTCGTGGTGTTGGCGCTGCGGCGCATGCGGAGACGCCGGGGGCAGCCGGCGGGGTGCGGCTCGTCGTGCGAGGGATGCGAGGGCTGTTCGCTCCCCGACCTGGAAGAAGCCGTCGCGCGCGAAGAGCCGCCAAGGCGCGGACGATAACAATGCAGAGGGCCCGCCGCGATGGCGGGCCCTCTTTGGCGGCGGTGTCAGGCGGCTCGGTGCGGCGATGAGGCGCACAACGGCGCGTGCCTATCGGGCGGCGGCGTTGATGGCGGCTATGGCGCCGTCGGAGACGGCGGTGGCCACCTGGCGCACCTGCTTCACGCGGATGTCGCCCGCGGCGTACACGCCGGGCAGGGCGGTTTCCATGCGCTCGTTGACGGGGATGTAGCCGTTTTCCAGCGCGAGCTCGTCGGCGTACAGTGCCGTGTTCGGCGTGGCGCCCGCGTAGATGAACACGCCGCAGCCGGGATCGACGATGGTTTCCACGCTGCCGTCCTTGAGCGAGACGAGGTCAAGCTCCTCCACCTGGTCGGTGCCGCGCAGTGCGCCGAGACGCGCAGCGGGGCGTACCTCGATGGTGGGCGTGTGGGCCACCTTGCAGCGGAATTCGTCGATGCAGGCAAGCTCGTCTTCCACGCACACGAGGGTGAGGCGGTTCGCGAGCGGAGCGAGGTGCAGCGCTTCCTTCACCGCGCCGTCCGCGCCGCCGATGACGTAGAGATTCTTGCCGCGATAGGCTTCGCCGTCTCGCGCGGCGTTGAGCCCGCAGCCTTTGCCGGCAAGCTCCGCTTCTCCGGGGATGCCGAGCGTGCGCGGCGTGCTGCCGTTCGCGAGGATGACGTTCGCCGCCTCGTAGGTGCCCTGGTCGGTGACGATGGTTTTGACCACGCCGCTCAGCGAGGCGCTGGTCACCTGCTCGAACACGATGTCGACGCCGGCCTCGAGCGCCTGGTCCTTCATGCGCTGGGCGAACGTGGCGCCGGTTTCGCCCTCGATGATGCCGGCGTAGTGCGTGACGGTGGACACGCCGCCGATGATGCCGCCGACGGCCTTCTGCTCGAGCACGAGCGTGCGGCACCCGCGGCTGACGGCGTAGATGCCCGCGCTGATGCCGGCGGGACCGGCCCCTACGATGATGATGTCGTACATGACGCTCCTTTTCGCTTGCGGCTTTCTGGGTATTGTAGTCCCGTTACGCGGCAAAGAGAAAATAACGGTTTGTTATTGATCCATAAGAAGGGTTTATTGCTGGAGGGCGGGCTCGGGAAGGGAAGCGGGGGCGGAAAGTGACGAGCCCGCAGCGCAGGCGACGTCGGGGTCGCTCGCGGCTTCGCATCCGGCCGGCGCGGCGCGGTAGGCGCGCTCGTAGCGCACGGCGAACACGACGAGCAGCATGACGGCCGCCAGCGAGAAGGGCACGCCCGCGAGGCTCGGCCAGGCGTAGGACGCGCCCGCGTTGAGCACGGCCTGGCCGATCATCGCGCCGAAGGCGTTGCCCAGGTTGAACGCCACCTGCACGCAGGCCGACCCGATCATCTCGCCGCCGCCGCGCCCCACCTTCACCATGAGCAGCTGCTGCGGGCTGGCCACGAAGAACATCCCGAACGAGCACAGCAGCATGAGCCCCGCCGCCGTTGCCTGCGAGCCCGAGAACCAGAAGATGAGCGTGAGGGTGACGCAGCCGATGGCCTGGCCCGCGGCGGACATGCGGCCCGGCGTGGTGCGGTCGGACAGGCGCCCGCCCACGAGCGAGCCGGCCACCATGCCGAAGCCCGCCAGCACGAGCAGCAGCGGCAGGCTTGCGGCGGAAAAGCCGCCGACGCTCGTGAGCCAGGGCGACACGTAGCTCCACCAGCAGAACACGCCCGTATTGCCCAGTAGCACGGCGCCGATGACGAACCAAGGCCCCGGCTTCTTCAGGAAGCGAAACTGCCCGGCCAGCCCGGCGTCGGGGATGGGTGCGATGCGCGGCACGAAGCGCACGATGAGCAGAAACGACGCGACAGCCCATACCGCCACGAACAAGAACGCCGCGCGCCACGACACGAGGCTTGCGAGCAGCGTGCCGCCGGGCACGCCCAGCATGTTCGCCACGGTCTGCCCCAGCACCATGATGGAGACGGCCCGACCCTCGCGGCCGGGGTCGGCCAACTCCTTCGCCACGATGGTGGCGGTGCCGAAGAACGCGCCGTGCGGCAGGCCCGACACGAAGCGCGCGGCCACGAGCACGTCGGCGTTCGGCGCGAGGGACGCCGCGGCGTTGCCCGCCACGATGAGCGCCACGAATCCGAGCAGCAGCCGCTTCGGCGGTACGCGACGCCCGAACACGAGGAACAGCGTGCCCACGCACACGCCGAGGGCGTACGCGGAGATGAAGGTGCCCGCGTCGGGCACGCTCACGTGCAGGCCCGCGGCCGTGACGGGCAGGATGCCCATCATCACGAACTCGGCGAATCCGAGCGCGAACGATCCGGTGGCGAGGGCGATGAGGCTTTTCTTCATGGGGCGGGCGATCCTTCGTGCGGAACGGGGGCGGGTGCGGGGATGGGGACGGGCGAAGCGGGCGTGGCAAGAACGGCACGGTTTTCCGAGCTGCGCCAGTATGCCACCGCGTGCGCGCGAGCGGGCGAAACTTGTCGAGAATATAACAAAGCTTCCATGGGACGGCGGCGAAGCGCACCCGCGCGTTTGGAGATTGTTCGAAGACGTTAAAATACGATGGCGCAAAGGTAACATTTGTGAGAAAGTTTACTTAGGATAACAACTTGGCGAAGATAGATCGCAGATAGGAGCACAACCATGTCCATGATCAACAAGGAAATCGACGACTTCAGCGTGCAGGCGTTCCACAACGACGACTTCGAGACCGTGACGAAGGACGACGTTTTGGGCAAGTGGGGCGTGTTCTTCTTCTACCCGGCCGACTTCACGTTCGTGTGTCCGACCGAGCTGGAAGACCTCGGCGCGCTGTACGATAAGTTCCAGGAAGCGAACTGCGAGATTTACGCGGTGTCGTGCGACACGCATTTCGCGCACAAGGCCTGGCACGACGCGTCCGAGAACATCAAGAACCTGCCGTACCCGATGCTGGCCGACCCCACGCACAAGCTGGCGGACATCTTCGACGTCTACATCGAGGAGGAGGGCGTGGCCGAGCGCGGCAGCTTCGTGGTGAACCCCGAGGGCAAGATCGTGTGCTACGAGGTGAACGCCGGCAACATCGGCCGCAACGCCGCCGAGCTGCTGCGCCGCGTGCAGGCGAGCCAGTTCGTGGCCGAGCACGGCGACTCCGTGTGCCCCGCCGGTTGGGTGCCGGGCGCCGAGGTGCTGCACCCGGGCATCGACCTGGTAGGCAAGCTGTAGCATCGACGTCCATTGCGCCGCATCGCGCGGCGTGAAGCGAGCGAAGGCCCGGCCCCGTAGGGGGTCGGGCCTTCGTGCGTAGGGAGGGGCGATGCGTCCGTTCGTTACCTTCCTGTTGACTTCGCCCTCGGCACGTTATACTCTTCGAGAATATTTCAACTCAACTATAGCCTGAATCGAGTCGAAGGGGATGCTATGGAAGACGCCTCGTCGGAGCTGTTGGATCGATCCCATGCGTACTGGTCCGAGCGCGCCCCCGAGTATGCGGCGCTGCACGATGCCCGGCGACACGAGGCGCTGCGCGCATCGCTGCGCACGCTGCTGCGCGACTTCATGCCGCAGGTGGAAGGGCGCTCGGTGCGAGCGCTCGATGTGGGCTGCGGCTCGGGTTTCATGTCGCTCATCCTGGCCGAATTGGGCTGCGAGGTGACCGCGGTCGACTTCTCCGAGGACATGCTGGCCGAAGCCGCCCGAAACGCCGAGCGCGCGGGCGTTTCCTCCATCTCGTTTCAGCAGGCCGACGTGCAGCGCCTTCCGTTCGACGAGGGCACCTTCGACTTCGCCGTGTCGCGCAACGTGCTGTGGGTGCTGCCCGACGCGGCTGCGGCCTACGCGGGCGTGCTCCATGCGCTGCGCACGGGCGGGGTGTTCGTCAACCTCGACGCGAACTACGGGCGCGCCTTCAACGCGGCCGCTGCGGCCGGCGGCGAGCCCGTGCATCCCACGCAGAGCACGGCGCAGCTGATCGAGCGCAACGCCATCGTGGCCGACCTGCCCATCACCCGCGCGCGGCGTCCGGCGTGGGACCTGGCCACCCTGCTCGACCTCGGCGCGTCCGAGGTGCGCTGCTTCCAGGACGCGGAGCGGCTGCTGGGCATCGACGAACCCGAGCGCTTCTCCGCTCAGGCGAGCGCGCAGGAACGCGCCGCACTGTTCATCGTCTGCGCGCGGAAGTAACGCGTTGACCGCCCGGTTCGCATCCGCAGGCCGGGCTATAGAGGGAGTATTCATAACGAAAGCAGGGAAATCTATGGAACTATTCACGCGCCGCACGTTTTTGAAGGGCACGCTCGTGGGCATCGGCAGCGTGGCCGCCTTCGGCATCGCGGGGTGCTCCGCGCCCGCAGCCGACGCGCCCGCCGACGAGGGCGCCGCGGCCAGCGGCGAGGGGCAGCAGGCCGTCTCGCAGGAGCCGTGGACGTTCGACGATCAGGCGGGCAACACCGTCACGGTGAACGTGCCCGTGCAGCGCATGGTGGTCATGCAGCATCACTCGCTCGACATGCTCGCGCAGCTGGGCATGCAGGACAAGGTGGTGGGCACCGAGAAGAACTGGGAGGGCGACCTCGGCGACTACATGCGCGACGTGTTCCCCGGCATCGACGAGCTGCCCGTGCCGGGCGATTTGACCGACTGGAACGTGGAAGCCATCGCGGCGCTCAAGCCCGACGTGGTGATAGCCGCGTCGCAGGCCGATCCCGACGCGATGAAACAGGTGTCCGACCTGGGCATTCCCGTGGTTGTGGTGTCGCTGCGCGGCGAGGGCAAGCAGGCCGAGGCGCAGAACCCGCGCCTGTCCGACGCCGACGCCGCCTACACCGAGGGTTGCCAGTGGGCCATCTCGACGCTGGGCAAGCTGACCGGGGCCGATCAGAAGGCCGGCGACATCTGGAAGATGTGTCTGGAAAGCCGTGCCATCGTGGATGCGGCCATCGGGCAGATGGACGACGCCGACCGCATCCGCGTGTTCGTGGCGAACACGAAGGACCAGACCTACGGCAACGACAAGTACGTGGGCTGCCAGCTGCTGCGCGCCGGCGCCGTGAACGTGGCCGCCGCGGACATTCAGGGCTACAAGCCCTACACCTTCGAGATGCTTGCCACGTGGGACCCCGAGGTGATCATCGTGCAGGACCGCTACCAGGACGTGTACGACACCATCACCACCGACGCGAAGTACCAGGAGCTGTCCGCCGTGAAGAACGGCAAGGTGCTGCTGGCGCCGTATTGGACGAAGCCGTGGGGCAACCCCGACACCGACTCCATCGCGCTCGGCGAGCTGTGGCTGGCCAACCAGTTCTATCCCGAGAAGGTGGACGCCGATACCGTGCGCGAGTACGCGAAGCGGTTCTACCACGACTTCTACGGCGTCGAGTTCACGGGCACCGTGTAGGCCATGGGCGATGCGACGGTCAAACGGGGCCTCGGCGCGCTGACGGTGGGGGCGCTCATCGCGCTCCCGCTCCTCTTCGCGGTGGGGTCGCTCGCGCTGGGCGCCTACGCCATCAGCCCGCTCGAGGTGTGCCAGATCATCCTGGCGCGCATCACGGGGCAGGGCGCGGGCGTCGATCCGATGGCGGCGAACCTCGTGTGGGAGGTGCGCATGCCGCGCGTGCTGGCGGCGGCCATGGTGGGCGCGGGCCTGTCGGCTACGGGCGCCCTGTTCCAGGGGCTGTTCAAGAACCCGCTGGCCGCGCCCGACACGCTGGGCGTGTCGAACGGCGCCGGCTTCGGCGCGGCGCTCGCTATCGTGCTGGGCTTGTCGGGATTCGGCACGCAGGTGGGCGCTATCGTGTTCGGCCTCGTGGCCGTGGGGCTCGCCTTCGCCATCGTGTCGCGCGGACGCGCTTCCACGGTGACGCTCATCCTGTCGGGCATGCTCATCGGCTCGCTGTTCTCGTCGCTCGTGTCGCTGCTCAAATTCGTGGCCGATCCCACCGAGAAGCTGCCGCAGATCGTGTATTGGCTCATGGGATCGCTTTCGGGCGTGGGCTATGACGCCATCCTCGCGGTGCTGCCGCTGTACCTCGTGTTCATGGCTGTGCTGTTCCTGTTCCGTTGGAAGGCGAACGTGCTGAGCCTGGGCGATGCGGAGGCGCGCTCGTTCGGCATCGACGTGGGGCGCGACCGCGGCATCATCATCGCGTCGTGCTCGGTGGTGACGGCGCTCACGGTGAGCATGTCGGGCATCATCGGCTGGGTGGGCATCGTGGTGCCGCACCTTGCGCGCATGCTCGTGGGGCCCGACTTCCGGCGGCTGCTGCCGGCGTCGATCTCGCTCGGCATGTGCTACCTCATCGCCATCGACGACCTGTGCCGCACGGTGTCGGCGTTCGAGATTCCCATCGGCGTGATCACGGGCATCATCGGCGTGCCCATGTTCCTGTACTTCATCTATCGGCGAAAGGTTGCGTGGTAATGCGCCTCGACATCGACGATCTGGGCTTTTCCTACGACGGCGGCCGCTCCGTCATCGACGGCCTGACGCTTGGCTACGAGTCGCCCGACGCGCTGTGCATCCTGGGGTCGAACGGCACGGGGAAGAGCACGCTGCTGCAATGCGTCATCGGGGCGTTCAAGCCCACGCGCGGCGACGTGCGCATCGACGGCAGGCCCGTGGGCTCGTTCTCGGCGCGCGACCTGGCGCGGCGCATCTCCTACATCCCGCAGACGCACGTGCCCGCTTTCGAGTACCCGGTCATCGACGTGGTCACGATGGGGCGCACGTCCATCATCGGCCGGTTTTCCACGCCGAGCGCCGCCGACGAGGAGCGCGCGCTCGAGAAGCTGGACTTCCTCGGTATCGCGCACCTGCGCGACAAGCCGTACACGCAGATTTCGGGCGGCGAGCGTCAGCTCGTGATGATCGCGTCGGCGCTGGCGCAGGAGCCCGACGTGCTCGTGCTCGACGAACCCACGGCTCATCTCGACTTCGGCAATCAGTACCGCTTCGTGAAGCTGGTGGAGCAGCTGTGCGCCGAGGGCATGGGCGTCATCATGACCACCCATTTCCCCGATCACGCGCTTGAGCTGGGCGGCACGACCGCCGTCATGAGCGGCGGGCGCATCGCGCACGTCGGCCCCGCCCGCGAGGTGGTGACCGCCGACAACTTGCGCGCCCTCTACGGCATCGAGATCAACGTGTGCACGCTCGGCGAGCGCCTCGTGTGCGTCCCGGGGCCGCTGGAGGGGTAGGCGGCGGTTTTCTGACTGAATGGAACGGTTCTGACGGATTGGATTAGAGCTTCGGCACGTTTTGCCGCATACTGTCTCCCGACATAAGTAACCCTAGGCTAACTAGTTAGGAGACATCATGGCAACCCAAGCTGCTGCGCAGGCGCGTCGCGCGAACTCGGAAGGCCGCATGCTCAAGGGGCGCGACCTTATCACCGTGGGTATCTTCTCGGCGCTCTACTTCGTCATCAATTTCGCGTTCATGCTGATAGGAGGGTTCCACCCGCTGCTGTGGGTGCTCATGCCCGTGCTTATTGCCCTGTTCACGGGTATTCCGTTCATGCTGATGTGCGCGAAGGTGCAGAAGCCGGGCGCGGTGCTTATCATGGGACTCATCACGGCGCTCATCTACTTCGTGACGGGCACGTTCACGCCGTTCATCATCGGGCTCATGGCCGTTGCCTGCTTGGTGGCCGAGCTCATTCGCGCGGCGACGAAGTACACCAGCTTCAAGGGCAACACGGTGGCGTTCGCCGTCTTCGGCCTGGGGATGTGCGGCAGCCCGCTTCCCATCTGGGTGTTCCGCGATTCGTTCTTCGCGCAGATCGCCTCGCAGGGCATGAGCGCCGAGTACATTTCCACGCTGGATGCCGTCACGGGAACGCCGATGCTGTTCGTGATGTTCATCGGCACGTTCATCGCCGGTTTTGCGGGTGCCTACCTCGCGCGCGGCCTGTTCAAAAAGCACTTCGTGAAAGCGGGTCTCGTCTAATGGAGCGTCTCGTGCAGGCGGCGTCGGGGACGGCGCACGCCGCCGCGCCCGACGCCGCTTCGGTTGCGGAAACGGGCCGCATGCTGGGGCGCGTCGACCGGCGCGGCGTGGTGGCCCTCGATCCGCGCACGCTCATGGGCCTGCTGGCGGCGGCTTCGGTCATCGCCTTCATGTCGAAGAGCGTGACAACCGAGCTGGTGCTCATCGGGTGCTTGGCTGCCGTGCAGGTGCTGCTGGGGCATGTGAGGATGGCCGTGGGGTTCGTGGCGGGCTACGGGGTTCTGTGGGTGGTGCTCAACTTCGTGTTTCCCCAGGTGGGAACTATGCTGCTGACGGCGCTCGTGTTCAGCTTCACGCTGGCGCGGAAGATATACCTGTGCCTCATGGCGGGCACGCTGCTGGTGAGCGAGTGCTCGGTGCATCGCCTGACGGCCGCGCTCATGCGGCTGCGCGTCCCGTCCGCCATCCTCATCCCGCTCACGGTGACCATGCGCTACTTCCCGGCGCTCAAGGACGAGGCTTCGCACATCCGCGATGCCATGCGTCTGCGCGATATCCCGATGTCCGAGCGGATGGAGTGCTTCGTCGTGCCGCTGGTCATGTCGGCCACGAACACCGCCGACGAGCTGTCGCGCGCGGCTACGTGTCGCGGCATCGAGAATCCGGCACCGACCACCGACACCGAACGGTTGCGCATGCGGCCCGTCGACGCGATCGTGTTGGTTCTCGCGGCGGCAGCGGTGGTGGCCGTGGCGCTGTGGGGAGGCGCGTACTGATGGCGGCGCAGACGAGGCAAGGCGTTCGGGAGGCGCCCGCCGTTGAGCTGCGCGGCGTGTCGTGCCGCACGGCCGACGGGTCGCTCATCCTCGATGACGTGAACCTGCGCGTGCGCCCCGGCGAGTGCGTGCTGTTGTGCGGGCGCTCGGGCATGGGGAAGACGACGGTCACGAAGTGCATCAACGGCCTGATTCCGCAGTTCGAGCCCGGCATTGAGCGCATCGGGGACGTGGAGGTGCGCGGGCTCGACCCGGCAGCCTGCGAGATGTACGAGCTGGCGCGCCGCGTGGGCAGCGTGTTCCAGAATCCGAAGTCGCAGTTCTTCAACCTCACCTCGAACGACGAGCTGGCTTTCGGGCTGGAAGCCGCCGGGGAGGACGCCGACGTCATCGAGCGCCGCATCGGGGAGACGGTGACCGCCTTGCACGCCGAGCGCCTGCTCGGCCGCAGCGTGACGAAGATGTCGGGCGGCGAGAAGCAGAGCCTCGTGTTCGCGTCGGTCGACGTCATGAGCCCGGACGTGTACGTGTTGGACGAGCCCACGGCCAACCTGGATGCGGAAGCCGTGCGCGTGCTGCACGATCAGATAGCCGCCATCCTCGCGCACGGCAAGACGGTGATCGTGGCGGAGCATCGCCTGTACTTCATGGCCGACCTCATCGATCGGGCCGTGCTCGTGGACGGCGGCCGCATCGTGCGCGAGTTCTCGCCTGCCGAGCTGCGTGCGCTTACGGACGCGGAGCGCGAGGAGCTGGGCCTGCGCGCCGCCGACCCGGACGATGCCCTGGCCGTGCGCTGCCCGAGCGCGCCTCCCTGCGCTCCGGAGCCGCTCGAGCGCGGGTTGTCGCTGCGCGGATTCTCGTGCGTCCGAAAAGCCGGGCGCGTGTTCAGCCCGGTGGACCTCGACGTGCCGCGCGGGGCCGTCGTGGGCGTGATGGGGGCGAACGGTGCCGGGAAAACGACGCTCGTGCGCGCCGTGGCGGGACTCGAGCGCGCATGCGAGGGCGCGGTGTGCTTCGACGGCGCGTCTTTGCGGCGCAAGGAACGTCGGCGCGCGTGCTCGCTTGTCATGCAGGATGTGAACCATCAGCTGTTCAGCGACAGCGTGCGCGGCGAATGCGAGCTGGCGGCGGGCTCGCCGAGGGACGCGGACGGTGCCTCGGGCCTCGGCTCGCCCGCTGCGCGCATCGACGAGGTGCTGGCGGCCCTCGATCTCGCGCACCTGGAAGAGCGTCATCCCATGGCGCTCTCCGGCGGCCAAAAACAGCGGCTGGCCATCGCGTGCGCGCTGTTGGCGGGACGCGAGGCGCTGCTGCTGGACGAGCCGACGAGCGGGCTTGACCTCCGGCATATGATGGAGGTAGGCAGATTGGTGAGAACGCTGGCCGAACGGAACATCTGCATCGTGGTGGTAAGCCACGACTGCGAGTTCCTTTCGTGCTGTTGCGATTGCGTGTACGAGCTGGAGGGCAGGTAAGCGGTGGGAGTTGGCGAAGCGCCGGCGGGGTCCGGTACGGTATGGGGCGTGCTTCCGCCGAGCGGGCGCTCTGGGAGCGACGACTTTGAGATGACCGAGCGTGAAGGACGCGGCATCATCAGGGTGGCGAACGGCACGGGGGAGGGCACCATGTCGTTTTACCGGGTGTTTCCGGGCGTGAGCATCGCGTACAACGATTTTCGCCTGGATTCCTACCATTCGGGCTTCCAGGTGGGTGCCGACATGCTGTGCATCGACCATTGCCGCGAGGGGCGTATCGAGCAGCCGCTGTCGGGAGGCACGTACTCCTATGTGGCGGCCGGCGATTTGAAAATCGACGATCGCACGCGGCATACGGGCGAGTTCGTCCTGCCCCGTGCGCACTACCGCGGCATCACCGTGTCGTTCGAGCTTGAGCGCGCCGAGCGCTCCATCGCCGAGGCGATCGAAGGGTTCCCGGTGAATCTGCGCGCGCTGCGCGAGCGATTCTGCCATGACGGCGATCCGCTCATCATGCATGACGTGCCCGGCGTGGAGCACATCTTCAGCGAGCTGTACTCGGTGCCCGAGGAGATTCGCGAGCCGTACAGCAAGCTCAAGGTGCTCGAGCTGCTGCTGTTTTTGCAGGTGCTGGAGCCGGCGCCCGCCGACGCGCGCCGGCCGTACTTCTACCGTTCGCAGGTGGAGAAGGTGAAGGCGGCGCGCGGTCTCATGGTGGCCGACCTCTCCGTCGACCGCACCATCGAGGAGCTGGCCGCGCATTTCGACCTGCCGCCCACCGCGTTCAAGTCGTGCTTCAAAGGCGTGTACGGCATGCCGCCGTACGCGTATCTGCGCTCCTGCCGGATGGAGCGCGCCGCGCAGCTTCTGCGCGACACCGACCTGCGCGTGGCGGACATCGGCCTCATGGTGGGCTACGACAGTCCGTCCAAGTTCACCGCCGCGTTCAGGGACGTCCTCGGCTCGACGCCGACCGCCTATCGCCGCGAGCGGTAAGTAACCTCGAGCGAACTTCCTGACTGAATGGAGCAGTGCGCGTCCGTGCGGAGCGGACGCGGGCGGAGCGCCGCACTATAGTCGAACCCGTTCGTTCGATTGCGCACCGCCGCTGGCGGTGGCGCATCCGTTTCGGGAAGGTGGTTCCATGGCACAAGCCGTTGCCGGGCGCGCCCGCGGGCGCTCCTGGATTTCGACCCTGCTGTCCTACGCCGGCCGTTGCCGGGGGAAGATGGCGGCGGCGCTCGTGTGTTCCGCGGCCAGCGTGGCGGCGGGGCTCGTTCCGTTCTACGCGGTCTACCGCATCATTGACGACGTGATGGCGCTGTCGGCCCCCGCCGACTGGTCGGTTGTGGCGTACTGGCTGGGCGTGGCCGCTCTCAGCTACGTGGCCAGCAAGGTGCTGTTCGGCATCTCGACGCTGCTGTCGCACGTGTCGGCCTACACCATCCTCGAGTCGCTGCGGCGCGATGTGGTGGAGAAGCTCATGAAGACGTCGCTCGGCACGGCGGCCTCCAAGAGCATCGGCCAGATCAAGAACGTGTTCGTGGACCGCATCGAGGGCGTGGAGGTGCCGCTCGCGCACATGATCCCCGAGATTGCGGGCAACCTGCTGGTGGCGCTCGGCATTGTGGTCTGGCTCGCGGTCATCGACGGGCGCTTCGCCTTGGCCTGCCTCGTCACCGTGCCGGTGGGGCTGCTCGTGTTCGTGAGCGGCCTGTCCACGTACAACAAGATGTACGCCTCCTACATGGCCGAGAGCAACCACGTGAACAGCGTGATGGTGGAGTACATCGAGGGCATCCAGGTGGTGAAGGCGTTCAACCAGGCGACGAGCTCCTACGAGAAGTACGCCGACGCGGTGCACGCGTTCAAGGACTTCACCATGGGATGGTTCAAAGCCACGTGGGTGGGCATGAACCTGTCGATGGCCATCCTGCCAACCACCCTGTTGGGCGCGCTGCCCGCGGGGCTCGCGTTGTACCTGTCCGGCGCCCTGGGGCCGGCCGAGCTGGGGCTCGCGCTGCTGCTGGCGCTGGCCGTGGTGCCGCCTATCGTGCGGGTGGGCGCGTTTCTCAACGAAGCGAAGTCGATGGAGTACGCCGTGGCCGATGCGCGCGCATTCCTCGACCTGCCCGAGCTGCCCGAACCGGCGGCGCGGGCGACGGTGCGCGCTACCGACCTTGAGCTTTCGAACGTGTCGTTCTCGTACACGGACGGCGAGGACGTGCTGCACGGCATCGACCTTGTCGCGCCCGCCGGGTCGTTCACCGCGCTCGTGGGGCCGTCGGGCGGCGGCAAGTCCACCATCGCGCGGCTCGTCGCGCGCCACTGGGACGTGGGCGCGGGATCGGTGCGCATCGGCGGCGTGGATGTGCGGGATATGCCGCTCGACCAGCTGTCGGAGTTGGTGAGCTTCGTGGCGCAGGACAACTACCTGTTCGACTGCTCGCTCAAGGAGAACATCCGCATGGGCAAGCCCGACGCCTCGGACGAGGACGTGTTGGCGGCCGCGCGCGCCGCGTGCTGCGACGACTTCATCGGACGGCTCGCCGATGGTTGGGACACGCCTGCCGGCGAGGCGGGCCACGCGTTGTCGGGCGGCGAGCGTCAGCGCATCTCCATCGCGCGCGCCATCCTGAAGGACGCGCCCATCGTGATTCTCGACGAGGCCACGGCCTTCACCGACCCCGAGAGCGAGGAGCGTATCCAGCGTTCCATCGCCCAGCTCACGCGCGGCAAAACGCTGCTGGTCATCGCGCATCGGCTGTCCACCATCGTCGGCGCCGACCGCATTGCGGTGGTGGAGAACGGCCGTATCGCGGCAACGGGCACCCACGACGAGCTGCTGGCCGCGTGTCCGCTGTACCGGAGCATGTGGGAGGCCCATGTGGGCGCGCAGGCGTGGGCGGCGAGCGGCAGGCGCGCGGCGTTCGCGCCGACGCGCGCGGCGCGGAAGGAGGAGTCCCATGTTTAAGGCCATCAGGCGCATCATCGCGTGGACGGGACCGTACAAGCGCAATCTCTATCTGGGGTGCGTCTGCTCGTTCCTCATGACGTGGGCCACGGCGGCGCCCGTCATGCTGGCGGCGTGGATGCTCGCGCAGGTGCAGGACGACGCACGCGGCATCGCGGCGCTCGACCCCCGCTGGGTGTGGCTCTCGCTCATCGCCATCAT
>ENA-OQNO01000514-OQNO01000514.1-human-gut-metagenome-genome-assembly--contig:-NODE-514-length-36826-cov-3.550614_pt1 | contig 36826 bp, 35 predicted proteins | sample MGYA00242629_ERZ504880 | MGnify/ENA primary metagenome ERZ504880 (study PRJEB26092, sample SAMD00036377) | human gut metagenome | host: Homo sapiens | study: EMG produced TPA metagenomics assembly of... | reverse complement strand
TTGCTGTAACCCGGCGCTGGCGAATATCACCCTAACGTGTGACAGCGGCGAACGGCTTGTGGTGCTGGGCCCTTCCGGCTGCTGCAAAACCACACTGCTGAACCTGATTGCCGGATTCGTGCCTTACCAGCACGGCAGCATCACTCTCGAAGGCCGTCGCATCGACGGGCCGGGCGCCGATCGCGGCGTGGTGTTTCAAAATGAAGGCCTGCTGCCGTGGCGCAACGTGCTGGATAACGTCGCGCTGGGATTACAGCTGGCGGGGGTTGAAAAGATCCGACGCCGGGAAATCGCCGCGCAAATGTTGAAAAAAGTCGGCCTGCAGGGGGCGGAAAAGCGCTTTATCTGGCAGCTGTCCGGCGGCCAGCGCCAGCGTGTCGGTATTGCGCGCGCGCTGGCGGCGGATCCGCAGCTTCTGCTGCTGGATGAGCCCTTCGGCGCGCTGGATGCCTTTACTCGCGAGCAAATGCAAACCCTGCTGCTGCGCCTGTGGCATGAAACCGGCAACCAGGTGCTGTTGATTACCCACGATATCGAAGAAGCGGTATTTATGGCCAGCGAGCTGGTGCTGCTGTCTCCGGGGCCGGGGCGGGTGCAGGAACGCCTGCCGCTGGAGTTTGGCCGCCGTTTTGTCGCCGGTGAATCCTGCCGCAGCATTAAATCGGATCCGCAATTTATCGCCCAGCGCGAATATGTGCTTAGCAGGGTGTTCGAACAACGGGAGGCTTTCTCATGAGCGTGGTCCTTAATGAAAAACCGCGCCAGCGCGCGCTGAAATGGCGCTGGCCGCTTTCACGGCAGCTGACCCTTAGCGTAGCGACGCTGGCAGTATTGCTGGCTATCTGGTGGGCGGTGACCGCGTTGCAGCTGATTAGCCCGTTGTTTTTACCCTCGCCGTGGCAGGTATTGCAGAAGCTACTGACCATTGCCGGGCCGCAAGGCTTTATGGACGCGACCCTGTGGCAGCATCTGGCGGCGAGCCTGACGCGTATCGCCATCGCGCTGGTACTGGCGGCGATCGTCGGCGTACCGGTGGGGATCGCCATGGGATTGAGCCCAACGGTACGCGGGATCCTCGACCCGCTGATCGAACTGTATCGTCCGGTACCGCCGCTGGCGTGGCTGCCGCTGGTGATCATCTGGTTCGGCATTGGCGAAACGCCGAAAATCTTACTGATCTATCTGGCTATTTTCGCTCCGGTAGTGATGTCGACGCTGGCGGGGGTTAAAAGCGCGCAGCAGGTCCGCGTTCGCGCCGCACAGTCTTTAGGGGCCAGTCGCGCTCAGGTGCTGTGGCTGGTGATCCTGCCGGGCGCGCTGCCGGAAATTCTCACCGGCCTGCGCATTGGCCTTGGCGTCGGTTGGTCGACGCTGGTGGCGGCGGAGCTGATTGCCGCCACTCGCGGCTTAGGTTTTATGGTGCAATCCGCCGGTGAATTCCTGGCGACCGATGTGGTGTTAGCCGGGATCGCGGTGATTGCGATAATCGCATTTGTTCTGGAACTGGGACTGCGCGCGTTGCAGCGCCGCCTGACGCCCTGGCATGGAGAAGTACAATGAGTGAACGTCTGAGCATTACCCCGTTGGGACCGTATATTGGCGCGCAGGTGGCCGGAGCCGATTTGACCCGTCCGTTAAGCGACAATCAGTTTGAGCAGCTATACCACGCGGTGCTGCGCCATCAGGTGGTGTTCCTGCGCGAGCAAAATATCACCCCGCAACAGCAGCGCGATCTGGCGTTACGTTTTGGCGATTTGCATATCCATCCGGTCTATCCGCATGCGCCGGGCGTGGATGAAATTATCGTGCTGGATACCCATAACGATAATCCGCCGGACAACGATAACTGGCATACCGACGTGACCTTTATCGATACGCCGCCGGCGGGGGCGATTCTGGCGGCGAAGGAGTTACCTTCTACCGGCGGCGATACCCTGTGGACCAGCGGTATTGCCGCCTGGGAAGCGCTCTCTGAACCGTTTCGCCAGCTGTTGAGCGGGTTACGCGCGGAGCACGATTTCCGCAAATCGTTCCAGGAGTACAAGTACAACAAGACGGAAGCGGAGCATCAGCGCTGGCGCGAGGCGGTGGCGAAGAACCCGCCGCTGTTGCACCCGGTGGTACGTACCCATCCGGTAACCGGTAAGCAGGCGCTGTTCGTCAATGAAGGGTTTACCACCCGTATTGTGGATGTCAGCGAGAAAGAGAGCGAGGCGTTGCTGAATTTCTTGTTTGCTCACGTCACAAAACCGGAATTCCAGGTGCGCTGGCGCTGGCAGCCGAACGATGTGGCGATTTGGGATAACCGGGTGACGCAGCATTACGCCAACGCCGACTATCTGCCGCAGCGGCGCATCATGCACCGCGCGACAATTCTTGGTGATAAGCCGTTCTACCGGGCGGGATAAACGGCTAGAGATGCGCGCCGATGTAGCGCTGGTAGCGGTTGGCTTTCAGGTAGGTTAAATCCACCAGCACCAGCCCATCGACGCAGTGATTAAAGTCCGGGTCGCTGCCGAAATCGATAAACTGCACGCCGCCCGGCTCGCACACTTCCGAGTACTGTTTATACAGCGGCGGGATGCCGCAGCCGAGGTTGCCGAGCAGGGACTTCAGCCGCGTCAGGTCTTCGGTGTAATCCTCGCCGCCAAACTGCGCCAGCACCTCGGGTAGCGAAGCTGGGTAGGGGCGACGGGATTTGGCCAGCGGATGCGTCGCCGGAAACCATAAGCGGTAAAAGGCGACCAGCAAATCGCGGGCATCGGGCGGCAAGCCGCCGGAAATCGAGACCGGGCCAAAAAGATAGCGATAGTGCGGATTACGCGCCAGCCAGGCGCCGATGCCTGACCAGAGATAATCCAGCCCGCGGCGCCCCCAGTAGCGCGGCTGAATGAAGCTGCGCCCCAGTTCAATCCCGTGCTGCAGAATATCGTCCATCCGCGCGTCGTAGTGGAACAGGCTGTAGCTGTAGATGCCCTCCAGTCCCCGTTTCTCCAGTTGCATGGCGGTAGGCATAAAACGGTAGGCGCCGACGATCTCCAGATCCTCTTCATCCCATAAAATCAGGTGCAGATAGTCATCATCGTAGCTATCAATATCGCGGCGTTTGCCGCTGCCTTCGCCGACCGCCCGGAAAGCGATCTCCCGCAGACGGCCCAGTTCGCGTAGCAGCGGCGCCTCTTCCAGGCCGTTGCGCTGCCACAGATAAATCAGCTTACCGTCGGCGGTTTTGCCCAGACATTCGGTTTTTGCCAGCTCGCGTTTGAGCAGCGCGCGGTCTTCCGGGCGGGCGATCGCGCTTTCGCTTTTAAACAGGCCGGGGTGTCCTTTACCGAGGAGCTCGACGTGGCGGTAGCAGCGGTCCGCCAGTTCGCGGGCGGAAAGCGGCGGCTGATGCCACGATGACCACGCGATTTGCTGGCCAATGCGTAACGGCAAGCTGCTATCGCGGCGGCGAAACATCTGCTGCATTAACAGCAGCAGCGGCAGATTCTCGGAGAGCAGGGTGCTGGCGTAGAACAGCGGGCTGTTGTGGGCGCGGATCCACGCCGGCAGCAGAGGCGCGCGGTATTTCGCCGCCAGCTTGATGAAGCCGGGATGCCATTTTTTATCACGGATGCCGCGGCGGGTCAGACGCGAGACTTCCCCCGCCGGGAAGAAGATCAGCACGCCGCCCTGCTGAAGCTGTTGGTCCATCTGCTGCAGCGCTGCTTTGGCGGTACGGCCGTTGATATTATCCACCGGAATAAACAGCGAGCTCAGCGGTTCAAGATGGGTCAGCATGCGGTTAGTGACGACTTTGACATCGCGACGCACGCGGGAGACCGCATAGAGCAGAGCGAGACCATCGAGCGTGCCGGTCGGATGGTTGGCGATAATCACCAGCGGGCCATGTTCGGGGATTTGTTCGAGGTCATGCGCCGGAATAGCGCAACGGATGTTGAGATGTTCGAGGACCTGTTCGACCGTATCCAGTCCTTTCAGGTGACGATGGCGGGCGGCAAATTGCTGGAACTCTTCTTCATGCAGAAGCTTTTTCAACACCTTTTTCTGCCAGGGGGCGGGCCTCGCCTGAGGCCACAGGTCATCGAGAACGTTGTCGAGACTAAACATAGTGACTCCTCCTCTGTCCTGCCCAGACAGTAGAAGGCGCAGATGTCGTTCAGATTACAATTCGGTGAAGATTCGGTCTCAGCAGGTGAGGTTTCCCGGATAGCGGCTCACGCCTTATCCGGGCTACGGTTTGGCATTTGGTTGGTAGCCCCGGTAAGCGTCAGCGCCACCGGGGAGGATCTCCGGATAGCGGCTTACGCCTTATCCGGGCTACGGTTTGGCATTCGGTCGGGAGCCCCGGTAAGCGTCAGCGCCACCGGGGAGGATCCCCGGATAGCGGCTAACGCCTTATCCGGCTACGATTTGGCATTCGGTTGGTAGCCCCGGTAAGCGTCAGCGCCACCGGGGAGGGGCTATCGGCGTTCGCCGCAGCTAAGCTCAAAGCTTTCGCCAGCCCAGTTTGCAGGATATAACCCGCGTTGGACATCTCGATGAAAGGTTGAAAATGGCCAATCAATAACCTGCGTAACCCAGCCATGCTTGAGTGGATTGATATGGATGTAGTCTACATGACGGCGATAATCTTCTTCATCACGTATAGCATGCTCCCAGAAGCGAGGCTGCCAGATATGTTGTCGTTTTAGTGTTCTGCTAAAGCAGCCTTTGATATCGCGCCAGCGTGAAGAAAAATCGTCATCATTATTGGGAAGTGTCCAGATACAGTGGAGATGTTCAGGCAATACCACCCAGGCATTAATGATAAAAGGGCGACATTGTTTTACAACGGAGATGGAGTAGCGAAATAATTCAATTCTTTCAGTCAGAAGCCTGCTTCTACGGTCTTTCAAATTAACGGTAAAGAACCAGGTTCCCCCCTTGATGTAATAGCGTCGATAAGCAACCACAGCTTCTCCGGGTAGGCAGCGTTTATAATGTGATTTAAGACGTTAAAGGAGAAGAGAAGGTTCGCCAAGGAGCCATCACGGAAGATGGAAAACGGCACGCAAAATCTGATTCCCGGATAGCGGCTTGCGCCTTATCCGGGCTACGATTTGGCATTTGGTTGGTAGCCCCGGTAAGCGCAAGCGCTACCGGGGAGAAGGAAGGTTTAACGCAGGATTTTTTTCTCGGCCAGATCGAGGGCGAAATAGCTGAAGATCAGGTCCGCGCCCGCGCGTTTAATTGCGCCGAGGCTTTCCAGCACCACTTTCTCTTCGTCGATTGCGCCAGCCTGCGCGGCAAATTTGATCATCGCGTACTCGCCGCTGACCTGATAAGCGCCGAGCGGCAGGTCGGTGCGCTCGCGGATATCACGCAGGATATCCAGATAGGCGCCGGCCGGTTTCACCATCAGGCAGTCCGCGCCCTGGGCTTCATCGAGCAGCGACTCGCGAATTGCTTCGCGACGGTTCATCGGGCTCATCTGGTAGGTCTTACGATCGCCTTTCAGCGCGGTACCGGCGGCTTCACGGAACGGGCCGTAGAACGATGACGCGAATTTGGTCGAGTAAGACATAATCGCGGTATTGGTAAAGCCCGCGGCATCCAGCGAACGGCGGATCGCCTGTACCTGACCGTCCATCGCGGCGGATGGCGCGATGAAATCAGCGCCGGCGGCCGCGGCGACCACCGCCTGCTTACCGAGATTTTCCAGAGTCGCATCGTTATCGACGCCGTGCTCGCACAGCACGCCGCAGTGGCCATGCGAGGTGTATTCGCAGAAGCAGGTATCGGACATGACGATCATTTCCGGCACCGCCTGTTTGGCGATACGGGTCATCCGCGCCACCAGACCGTTTTCGTTCCAGGTATCGCTACCGGTCGCGTCGGTATGATGGGAGATGCCAAAAGTCATCACTGAACGAATACCGGCGTTGGCGATGCGCTCAATTTCGCGCGCCAGATGTTTTTCCGGAATACGCATGACGCCAGGCATCGCTTCGATGGCTTTGTAATCGTCAATTTCTTCTTCAACAAAGATCGGCAACACCAGGTCGTTCAAACTCAGTGTTGTCTCTTCAAACATGGCGCGCAGCGAGGCGGATTGACGCAGGCGGCGTGGGCGAGTGATTAAATCTGTCATGGTTTGCCTGATTTTGTGAAATGAAAGAAGGTAGTGTACCGCAAACGACAGCGGGATGTTTCGCCAAAACGATCCTTAACAATCAGTGGCAAAACATCCCGCAACGATTACTGGCTGGCGGTTTCCATATTCGGCTGCACGCCGCTTAAGGCGCTGACGAGATCGTTGACGCCGTCGCTCATGGCGCTGAAACGGGTTAACGCGGAACGGGTCACCACCACAAAGACCCCGACGTTTGCCTGCGGGTTCATCGCCATATAGGTAATAAATCCGCCGCCGCCGCCGGTTTTCTGAATAATGCCCGGATGGCCGTTTTTCGGCTTCATGTACACCCAGCCCAGACCCAGCGCATCGGCTTTACCCGGTACATCCATGCCGATCACTCTGGTGAGCTGGGTACGTTGATAAATCAGCGTCTGCATGCGATCGGCCTGCTGGCCGCGGGTATAGAAATCTGAAGAGAGGAACTGCTGCATCCAGCGCATCATATCGCCCGGCGTCGAATACACGCCACCGCTGCCGATGGCCGCGAGGGTGTTATTGCACGGGCTGGCGCCTTTCTCCGCCACCATCAGGCGCTGACACTGGTCCGGCGATGGGGTGAAGGTGGTGTCCTTCATGCCGAGCGGACGGGTGATTTGTTCTTCAAACAGCTGCGGGTAAGGCTTACCGGCGGCGGTCGATAGCGCATCGGCCAGCAGGTCGAAGGCCAGGTTGGAATAGGCCGCCTGCGAACCCGGCGTGGTTTTAAGCGTAGCCGTCGACAGCCAGTTCCAGCGCTGCTGGCGGGTCGGCCAGACGAAAACCGGGCGATGCGCCGCGCCGCCGGGCTGCTCGCGCGGCAGGGCGCTGGTGTGGGTCGCGAGGTTGACCAGCGTAATCGGTACGCCCTGGTAGGTTGGTACCCGTGCGCCAGGCGGCGCGTATTTGCTCAACGGATCGTCAAGCTTAACCACGCCCTGATCGAGGAGTTTCACCAGCATTTCACTGGTCATCAGCTTACTCAGAGAGGCGATACGGATAACGGAATCCAATTGTGGATGCTGATTGTTACCGGGGCGCGTTTCGCCGAAGCTGCGGAATACGCGCTGATTGCCGTCGATAACCACCATCGCCATGCCGGTGGCGCCGCTGCCGTAATAAATATGTTCGGCGAAGCGGTCGACCACATCAGAAGTAAATACCGGATCAACGCTCGGCTGAACCGCCTGGGCTGAGGTCCACGACGCCGCGCACAGCGCAGCAAAAATGAGCAAACTACGTTTCAACGGAGGCATCCATCGTTTATTAGGGGAATATACACTGTATTTATACTACGAAGTCGCAGCGAACAAAGTGGGAATAACGACAATATTCACAGAAAAGCGTAACGGTGCGTAAAAATGACTTTTTTCCGCTTTCAGATATCTGCTTTTCCGCCTGACGCGTATGATTAAGCTCTTATTCATCTTATAAAAGAGAGTGGTGATGGCATCTCAACGGGTTCTGATGGTAGTGGATATGCAAAACGGCGTATTCGAGACGCCGCGTGTCGATCGCGAACGCTGCGTGGCGCAAATCAATCGCCTGATTCACGCTGCCGATAGCGTTATTTTCATTCAGCACGCTGAAGCGGGTGGGCTGGAAGAGGGAAGCGAGGGGTTTGCGCTGCTGCCTGAACTGGCGCAACCCGCCGGGGCGCGCTACGTCACCAAAACGGCCTGCGATGCGTTTTATAAAACCGAACTTGAACAGGTGCTGCGCGAGATCGGAACTCACGCTTTTGTTATCTGCGGCTGCGCGACCGATTATTGCGTCGATACCACCATCAAAAACGGCGCCAGCCGCGGCTACGCCATCACCATCGCCGAAGATGCCCATACCACCGCCAACCGCGCCGCCGCCGAGGCCAAAACGCTGATCGCTCACTATAACGAGGTGTGGCGGACTTTCACCCTTCCCGATAATCCATTACGCGTGAAACCCGTAGAAACAATTCTTGCCGAATGGCAGACGAACTAAGTCGCTGATATCCGGTCTCATCATGGGTCCGCTTTACTTCGCCGCCGCGCGTTGCGGCGGGCGTACGTGTGGTACACAGCAAAAACAGAACGATAAGAAGTTAGCAGGAGAGTACGATGTTTAAAGCTTTTTTCCCCAAACCGGGGCCGTTTTTTATTTCTGCCTTTATCTGGTCGCTGCTGGCGGTGATCTTTTGGCAGGCGGGCGGCGGCGACTGGCTGCTGCGGATAACCGGCGCATCGCAAGATGTCGCCATCAGCGCGGCGCGGTTCTGGTCGCTCAACTATTTGGTATTTTACGCGTATTACCTGTTCTGCGTCGGCGCCTTTGCGCTGTTCTGGTTTATCTATAGCCCGCATCGCTGGCAATACTGGTCGATTCTCGGCACCTCGTTGATTATTTTTGTCACCTGGTTTTTGGTGGAAGTTGGGGTGGCGATCAACGCCTGGTATGCGCCGTTCTATGATTTGATTCAGAGCGCGCTGGCCACGCCGCACAAGGTCAGCATCAGTCAGTTCTACAACGAGATTGGCATTTTTCTCGGCATCGCGCTGATTGCGGTGGTGATTGGCGTGCTGAATAACTTCTTCGTCAGCCACTATGTGTTCCGCTGGCGTACCGCGATGAACGAACACTATATGGAACACTGGCAGCATCTGCGCCATATTGAAGGTGCAGCTCAGCGTGTGCAGGAAGACACCATGCGTTTTGCTTCAACGCTGGAGAATATGGGCGTCAGCTTTATCAACGCTATCATGACGTTGATCGCCTTCCTGCCGGTGCTGGTAACGCTCTCCGCACATGTGCCGGAGCTGCCGATTGTCGGGCACATTCCGTATGGTCTGGTGATTGCCGCTATCGTCTGGTCGCTGATGGGGACCGGATTACTGGCAGTGGTAGGGATCAAACTGCCGGGGCTGGAGTTTAAAAACCAGCGTGTAGAGGCTGCCTACCGTAAAGAGCTGGTTTATGGTGAAGACGATGCCACGCGCGCGACGCCGCCTACGGTACGCGAGCTTTTTAGCGCCGTACGGAAAAACTATTTCCGCCTCTATTTTCACTATATGTATTTCAATATCGCCCGTATTCTTTACCTGCAGGTGGATAACGTTTTCGGCTTGTTCCTGCTGTTTCCGTCGATTGTCGCCGGTACGATTACGCTCGGCCTGATGACCCAGATCACCAACGTGTTCGGCCAGGTACGCGGCTCGTTCCAGTATCTGATAAGTTCGTGGACCACGTTGGTGGAACTGATGTCCATCTATAAACGTTTGCGCAGCTTTGAGCGCGAACTGGATAACAAAGGGCTGCAGGAAGTCTCTTCAACCGTTAATTAATGAATGCAAGGAAGGTTTATGGCGCAGGTTCCTCGCGGTGTTTCACTCTCTTTTACGCTGCTGGCCGGGTTGGTGCTGAGCGCCTGTACCAGCCAGCAGGCGCCTAAGTTGAAAGAAGGCGAGAAGCCGGTGGATGTTGCCGCCGTGGTGCGGCAAAAAATGCCCGCCAGCGTCAAAGACCGCGAGGCCTGGGCCCAGGCGATTGCCAAAACCTTTGACAGCCAGAAGCTGGCGCCGACGGAAGAAAACGTCTGTTCGGTGCTGGCGGTCGCGCAGCAGGAATCAAACTATCAGGCCGATCCGGCGGTGCCGGGCCTGAATAAAATCGCCTGGCAGGAAATTGACCGCCGGGCGGAAAAAATGCATATCCCGTTATTTCTGGTGCATACCGCGCTGAAAATCACCTCACCAAACGGTAAAAGCTACAGCGATCGCCTGGATAACGTCAAAACGGAAAAACAGCTGAGCGCGATTTTTGATGACTTCATTGGCATGGTGCCGATGGGCCAGAAGCTGTTCGGCTCTCTCAACCCGGTGCATACCGGTGGGCCAATGCAGGTAAGCATCGCCTTTGCCCAGCAGCACACCGATGGTTATCCGTGGAAAATGGACGGCACCGTGCGCCAGGAGGTTTTCAGTCTACGTGGCGGGTTGTGGTTCGGCACCTATCATCTGCTCAACTACCCGGCTAACTACAGCGTGCCGCTGTACCGCTTTGCTGATTTCAATGCCGGTTGGTATGCCAGCCGTAATGCCGCCTTCCAGAATGCGGTGGTTAAAGCCACCGGCGTTAAGCTGGCGCTCGATGGCGATCTTATTCGTTATGACAGCGATGAACCCGGAACGACTGAGCTGGCGGTGCGCCGTTTAGCCGGGCAGTTGGGGATGAGCGATAGCGATATCCATCGTCAACTGAAGAAGGGTGACAGCCTGGCGTTTGAAGAGAGCGATTTGTATAAGAAAATATTCAAAATCGCCGAGAAAAAGGCCGGGAAAACACTTCCGCGCGAGATGTTGCCAGGGATCCAACTGGAAAGCCCGAAAATCACCCGCAATCTCACCACCGCGTGGTTTGCTAAGCGGGTCGACGATCGCCGCGCCAGCTGTATGGCGCGTCGTTAACGGTTATGGTACCAGCGCAGGATAAGCCCCAGCGCGCCGACCAGCAGGCTACCAAACAGAAACGGAATTAAACCGAACAGGGTACCGACGCCGAGCCCAATTTCAATACGCGGGCGGTTGGTATCCTGAATCTGAATAAGATGTTCGAATACGCCAGGCGCGTGTACCAGCATGCTCAACATTTGCGCGCCGGCCCAGATGCACAGCAGAACAAAAAGCGCGTAGGCAATATTGCCGCTGGTGATCGATACCTTCTTTTTGTTGCTCCCCATCAGCGTCTTTGAAAACGTAAATTCAGCCATATAAACCTCCGCAACACCTGTTCCGCTGGTTTTCCCCCAGCTCTATAGACAGGAATTCTGGCAGCGGCGGGCGTTTCTCTGTATCAGATTGCTGGTAATTTCTGCCAGGAATAATCCTGTTTTGACAAAACTGTCGGCGGGCCCGCATTGCACAAAAGGGAGAGCGGCTTCGCATTGTGCGAACAATCTTGTTGGCGCGGCGGGCGGCTATGCGATGATGTTTTTTTTCTGCAGGAGTCGTTATGAAGCTGACCGACAAAATCCGCCGTGACTGGCACTACTACGCGTTCGCGCTGGGGTTAATTTTTATTTTGAATGGCGTGGTGGGGCTGTTGGGATTTGACGCGCAGGGGTGGCAATCATATGCCGTCGGTCTGGCGACGTGGGTCGTGAGCTTCTGGCTGGCGGGATTTGTTATTCGCCGCCGTCCGGCAGAAGAGGCGTAATATCCCCGGCAAGACGTGGTAGTTATTATTATCGGTTTGCGATCGTTTCGACCTGGAAAAACGGTTGTTCTGTGCTGTTTCCAGGCACATTGCGCTCCTGATAATTCTTCTGCGTTATGTCTCTCATGGCGCAGGGAGCGCACAGAGGGCGGCCAGTCGCCGCCGCCATCCGGCGCGAAAGTGGCTTTTTACCTGCGGTTATTGCCCGGCGGCGCTACGCTTGCGCGGGCCTACAGATCACATGCCGGCGTAGATACTGTTATCGGTTTGCAACTTTTTAAGGGTTTTTCCCGGACGCGGCGCGTTGCGCCTTCTCCGGGCTACCAAATCGCAAAGCGCTGTAGCCCCGGTAAGCGGCAGCGCCACCGGGGGGTTGAGAGCACCAGTAGTGTCAGCCAGCGTGGTGAAGAAATTAACAGCAGGCCGCACGGACCGTAGGTCGGATAAGGCGTTAGCCGCCATCCGACAAAATAACGGCACCGCGGTAGCCCGGGTAAGGCGGTACGCCGCTACCCGGGAAAGAGGCTTAGTTCATTGAGGTTTTCAGCGCGCGGTCGGCGGCGTGGCGCTCCAGCGCCAGCTCGATCAGGCGGCTTATCAGGCTGGTGTAATCCAGGCCGCTGGCCTGCCACAGCTTCGGATACATGCTGATGTTGGTAAAGCCAGGCAGCGTGTTGATTTCGTTGATCACCACCTCGTTATCTTCCGTCAGGAAGACGTCCACGCGGGCCATTCCGCTGCAGCCGAGCGTTTGGTAAGCACGGACGGCGATATCGCGGATTTTGTCGTTGATCTCCGGGGCGATGGCTGCCGGAACCACCACCTGCGCGCCTTTGTCATCAATGTACTTGGTATCGTAGGCATAGAATTCGCTATTGAGAACGATCTCCCCGCAGGTGCTGGCCTGAGGATAATCATTGCCCAGCACCGCGCACTCGATTTCACGGCCCTTAATCCCTTGTTCAACTACCACTTTATGGTCGAATTCAAAGGCTAACGCGACGGCCTGCAGGTACTCTTCTTCGCTCTTCACTTTGCTGACGCCGACGGAAGAACCCTGGTTCGCTGGCTTCACGAACAGCGGTAACCCCAGCTTCGCTTTGACATCGGCAAAGCTGAACTGCTGGCGGTTGGCGCGAGTCAGAGTGATGAACGGCGCAATTGACAGACCGGCATCGCGAAGCAGGCGTTTAGTGACGTCTTTATCCATGCAGGCGGCGGAGCCCAGCACATCGGATCCGACGAACGGCAAATTCGCCATCCGCAGCATCCCCTGTAGCGAACCATCTTCGCCAAGGGTGCCGTGAACAATCGGGAAGATAACGTCGATGGCCGCCAGCGGCTGGCCGCTATCGGCGTTGATCAACTGATGGGCATCGCGACCGGGAATTTGCGCCAGCGTCACGTCCGATGGGCGCAGCGCGATATGGGCGGGATCCTGCGGGTTCAGCAGATAGTTGCTGGCATCGTTAATATGCCAAAGCCCCTGTTTATCGATTCCCAGCAGCACAACATCAAAGCGCGTTTTATCAATTGCTTCGACGATATTTTTGGCTGACTGCAGCGACACTTCATGTTCTGCCGACTTACCGCCAAAAACGATCCCAACCCTCATTTTAGCCATTTCAACTTCCATCCTGATTACATCAAAACACATAACATAGCATGTGTTTTAGCGAGATGGCTGCCTGAATCTTTACCCTATGCTGCAGAGGGTTAAATGCTGCGCATTCGTCGCTATCCGCCGATGTGCCTCAGCACATCGCACTGACGAGAATGCGGTTATCTTCGATTATGTTTGTCTACTCCGCGGTCAGGGCGATAAAACACCAAACTCGCGGCATGCGCATCTCTGGTGCTACGTGCGGAGACGGAAATTGCTAAGCTAGGTAATAATTAACGAAACACTAATGAATACGCGTAGTTATGGAATCCTGGAAGGTTAATCTCATTTCTGTCTGGTTCGGCTGTTTTTTCACCGGACTCGCCATCAGTCAAATTCTGCCCTTCTTACCGCTGTATGTCTCTCAGTTGGGCGTTACCTCACATGAAGCGCTGTCGATGTGGTCGGGCTTGACCTTTAGCGTCACCTTCCTGGTGTCGGCGATTGTCTCGCCGATGTGGGGGAGCCTGGCAGACCGCAAAGGGCGCAAACTGATGCTGCTGCGCGCCTCCCTTGGCATGGCGATAGCGATTTTGCTACAGGCTTTTGCGACCAACGTTTGGCAGCTTTTTATTTTGCGTGCGGTAATGGGGCTAACCTCAGGCTATATACCCAACGCCATGGCGCTGGTGGCCTCGCAGGTGCCGCGTGAACGCAGCGGTTGGGCGCTAAGTACGCTCTCGACGGCACAGATAAGTGGTGTGATCGGTGGCCCGCTGCTTGGCGGTTTTCTTGCCGACCACGTCGGCCTGCGGGCGGTATTTTTCATTACCGCGATTTTACTGACGGTCAGCTTCCTCGTGACCTTGTTTCTGATTAAAGAGGGCGCCCGGCCGCAAATGAGCAAAGCTGAACGCCTGAGCGGTAAAGCAGTCTTTGCTTCATTGACCCATCCGGGGCTGGTGATTAGCCTGTTTTTCACCACCCTGGTTATCCAGTTGTGTAACGGCTCTATCGGGCCGATTCTGGCGTTATTTATCAAGTCGATGGCGCCGGATAGTAACAACATCGCGTTTCTTGCGGGGATGATTGCCGCCGTACCGGGGATTTCGGCGTTGATTTCCGCGCCTCGGCTGGGGAAACTCGGCGATCGTATCGGGACGTCGCGTATTCTGCTGGCGACGTTATGTTGCGCGGTGGTGATGTTCTTTGCGATGTCGTTCGTGACTTCGCCGCTGCAGCTCGGGGTATTGCGCTTCCTGCTGGGCTTTGCCGACGGTGCGATGTTACCGGCGGTCCAGACGCTGCTCTTGAAATACTGCAGCGATAACGTCACCGGGCGTATTTTCGGTTATAACCAGTCATTTATGTATCTGGGTAATGTCGCCGGGCCGCTCATTGGCGCTTCGGTCTCGGCAATGGCGGGTTTCCGTTGGGTGTTTATTGCCACTGCGTTGATTGTCCTGATTAATATCTGGCAACTGGCGATTATGTTACGCCGAAGCCGCCGCGCGGCCGTTTAAATAAAAATATTGGGCGCTCATAAGAGCGCCTTATATTAATCAGCTGATATAGCTATTAACCATTACCTTTAGTTATCCTTAAATAGTGCGACGTATATTCCATTTTATTATTTACTATTAAATTTGGTTATAGAATTATCTTTTAGCTATTAATTATAGGAGCATTCCCTTTGTTGCCTGGCGGTAATAAAAACGTTTCGCTGAATATTATTGCAGGAATAACCCTATTATTTGAAAATAATTCTGGTATCGATATGCCGATGTATGACATAACTAGGCCATTATGGATGTTGCTTAAGGATAATGCGTAATGAAAAATCTCATTGCTGAGCTGTTGGTCAATCTGGCGCAAAAAGAAGAAGAGGCAAAAGAGCTGACGGTACAGGTTGAGGCGCTGGAAATTGTCGTCACCGCGTTGCTGCGCCATATGGCTGAGGATGCGCAGCAACGTTTGATTCAGGATATCGAAACCGCCATGGAGCAGGTCAAGCCCGGGCCGCTGGTGGACGACCGTGACACCCAGCTTCTGCAGCAATATATAAAAAAGCTGCTCCGGCATCCTCGTAACTAATCATGTGACCAGTAAGGATGCTGTCATTTTTCTGTCACACCACTTTTATAAAGTCTCCCTCGTTTTGTTTTTTAAGTATTTTTTACATGGAGACGACAAAGTGAAATTATCTGCCCTCTTTATTGCCCTGTTACCGCTGCTGGCTCCCCCGGTTATTCATGCACAAACAACTTCTTCGCCGGTGCTGGAAAATCGCGCGGCGCAGGGCGATATCACGACCCCAGGCGGGGCGCGCCGTTTAACGGGCGATCAGACCGAAGCGCTGCGCGCTTCGTTAATCAATAAGCCGGCGAAAAATATTATTTTGCTCATTGGCGATGGCATGGGTGATTCAGAAATTACCGCCGCACGAAATTATGCCGAAGGCGCCGGCGGTTTCTTTAAAGGTATTGATGCCCTGCCGCTGACGGGCCAATACACCCATTATTCTCTGGATAAAAAAACCGGCAAGCCGGATTACGTGACGGATTCCGCCGCTTCGGCAACCGCGTGGACCACCGGCGTGAAAAGCTATAACGGCGCGCTGGGCGTTGATATCCACGAAAAAGATCATCAGACCATCCTTGAGCTGGCGAAAGCCGCGGGTCTTGCCACCGGCAATGTCTCGACGGCTGAACTGCAGGATGCGACGCCGGCGGCGCAGGTGGCCCATGTGACCTCGCGTAAATGCTATGGCCCTAGCGTGACCAGCGAAAAATGCGCCAGCAACGCGCTGGAAAAAGGCGGCAAGGGCTCTATCACCGAACAACTGCTGAATGCCCGTCCGGATGTCTCTTTAGGCGGCGGGGCGAAGACCTTTGCTGAAACGGCGACCGCAGGGGAGTGGCAGGGGAAAACCCTGCATGAGCAGGCGGTCGCTCGCGGCTATCAGATTGTGACCGACGCCGCTTCACTCGCCGCTATCAGCGAAGCAAATCAGGGTAAACCACTGCTCGGTCTGTTCTCCGACGGCAATATGCCGGTGCGGTGGGAAGGCCCGAAAGCCTCTTATCACGGCAATATCGACAAACCGCCGGTAACCTGTACCCCAAATCCGAAACGCGATGCTTCCGTACCGACGCTGGCGCAGATGACCGAAAAAGCGATTGATCTCCTTAGCCGCAACGAGAAAGGTTTCTTCCTGCAGGTTGAGGGGGCGTCTATCGATAAACAGGACCACGCGGCAAACCCTTGCGGCCAGATTGGCGAAACCGTCGACCTCGATGAAGCGGTACAGAAAGCGCTGGAGTTTGCCAAAAAAGAGGGTAATACCCTGGTGATCGTCACCGCCGATCACGCCCACTCCAGCCAGATTATCCCGGCAGACACGAAAGCGCCGGGCCTGACCCAGGCGCTGACGACCAAAGATGGCGCGGTAATGGTGATGAGCTATGGCAACTCTGAAGAAGAGTCGATGGAACACACCGGCACCCAACTGCGTATTGCCGCCTATGGCCCGCATGCGGGCAACGTGGTGGGTCTCACCGACCAGACCGATCTGTTTTACACCATGAAAGACGCGCTGGGCCTGAAATAACCCGCGGCCGGTAATGAATTTACGTTACCGGCTGGTTTTTTTGCTGATAGCGACCAGACTTACAGGGATCCACTAACAGAGGGATGGTGTGATGAAAATAACATTTCTGGTAACCCTACTTTTTGGTTTGGTCTTTGTTGCCGCGGTGAGTGCCGCAGATAAAACGTTAACGCCTCAGCAGCAGAAAATGAGCGCATGTAATACCGAAGCGGCGTCAAAGTCGCTGAAGGGGGATGAACGTAAAACCTTTATGAGCAATTGCCTGAAGAAAGATGCGCCAGCGGCCGGCAAGACGCTGACGCCTCAACAGCAGAAGATGAGCGCTTGTAGCAAAGAAGCGTCGTCGAAATCGCTGAAGGGTGACGATCGTAATAAGTTTATGAGTACCTGCCTGAAGAAATAAGATGACGGGTGGGGCGGTGGCGCCTCACCCGTAGTCTCTTTCAGGCTTATCAGGAACGACTCAGTTGCTCTGATTTTTCCATACACTTCGCCATCGCTTCGATAACGGCGGAACGGAAACCTTTCTCTTCCAGTACGCGAACCGCTTCAATGGTGGTGCCGCCCGGCGAGCAGACCATATCTTTCAGCGCGCCCGGATGTTCGCCGCTTTCCAGTACCATCTTCGCTGACCCCATCACCGCCTGCGCGGCGAATTTGTAGGCCTGCGCGCGCGGCATACCGCCGAGAACGGCGGCATCGGCCATGGCTTCGATAAACATAAAGACGTAAGCTGGCGCGGAACCGCTGACGCCAACCACCGGATGAATCATTGGTTCGGCGATGGTTTCCGCCTGGCCGAAGCAACGGAAAATGGTTAACACCTCGGCGATCTCTTCCGTGCTGACCAGCGCGTTTGGCGTCACGGAGGTCATCCCAGCGTTCACCAGCGACGGGGTGTTCGGCATGGCGCGAATAATTTTGCGATCGTGGCCCAACGCGCGCGCCAGCTGATCCAGCGTGACGCCTGCGGCTATCGAGACCACCAGCGAATCTTTGTTCAGACTGGAAGCGATATCGCTTAACACCTTGGTCATGATCCCCGGCTTCACCGCGCCGAAGACGATATCGGCGACCTGAGCGACTTCCTGCGCGCTTTCCGCCGCATTAATACCGTACTGGTCATGCAGGGCGGCAACTTTGTCCGGCGATGGGGTATAGACCCAAATTTGCGCCGGTTGCACTTGTCCGCTGGCGATCAGGCCGCCGAGAATGGCTTTACCCATGTTGCCGCAGCCGATAAAGCCAATTTTCTTATCCATTACCTTTCCCCTCTGCATTTTTCGTTACGATCTCACTAGCTTATCATCCTGGCGCTTTTCTGGGGGAGAAAAGCAGGCGACAATGTCGCAACCTTTGCCGACGACAGGAGCCGAAATGGCGATTTGGGTAGATGCGGACGCGTGTCCGAATGTCATTAAAGAAATTTTGTTCCGCGCCGCCGAACGCACGCAGACGCCGCTGACGCTGGTCGCCAACCAGTCGCTGCGGGTTCCGCCGTCGCGCTACGTCCGCGCGCTACGGGTGGCGCAGGGTTTTGATGTTGCCGATAACGAGATTGTCCGTCTCTGTGAACCGGGCGATTTGGTGATCACCGCTGACATCCCGCTGGCGGCGGAAGTGCTGGCGAAAGGAGGTGCGGCGCTGAATCCGCGCGGCGAGCGCTACAGTGAGGCGACCATTCGCGAGCGCCTGACGATGCGTGATTTTATGGAGACGATGCGGGCCAGCGGCGTACAGACCGGCGGCCCGGATAGTTTATCGCAGCGCGATCGGCAGTTATTCGCCGCCGAGCTGGAGAAGTGGCTGCTTGCGGTTAAACGCCAGCAGGATTAAACCCAACTGTCATCATCGCTACCGAAATCATCGTCATTGCCGAAGCCGGCGTCGAAATCGGAGTCGAAGGTATTATTGTCCGCCAGGAAAGGGTCGTCCTGCTGGCGGAACGGATCCTCGGCGGCGTTATTATCCAGCGTCGGGCTGACATCTTGTTGCTGCTGCGGCTGCTGTTCATCGATGATGTTCACAATCTCCTGCGGATGTGAACCACTGAACATATTGGTCAGCATATTGCCCAGCACCACGCCGCCTGCCACCCCGGCCGCGGTTTGTAGTGCGCCCGCCATAAAGCCGCCGCCGCTGCGGCCTGCCGCCTGCGGGGCATAGTTTTGCTGTGGCGCATACTGCGGTTGCGCGTTATTCGTCTGCGGGCGGCCATATTGCTCGGCTCCTGGGATCGGATCGGCGCCGCGGGACTGGCCGCCACCGAACAGGCCCGACAGGAAACCGCCGCTGCTCGGTTTTGCCGCCTGCAGCTGGCTAACCTGCGCCTCCAGCACCTGAATGCGGTCGTTAAGCTGTTTGATAGCCGCTTCCTGAATCAGGATAGTTTGCGCCATATAGTATGGGGCCGCCGGCTGTTGGGTTACGTGCTGGGCAATCCGCTCCTCGGCGCTGGCGTCGCGCGATGCGCTGTGCGTCTCGGCCTCTTTTAAACGGGAAAACAGGCCATCAATAAGGCGTTGTTCTTCAGATTGCATGATACATTCCTCTGTCACACGGGTCATTTACCGTCAGAGTGCGACGGTCTGCCGGTGTTGTAAATATGTTGCAGCGTAAAGCTGTGCAGAAATGTGTTACCGTTTACGGCAAACGATGGATAAAAAATAATCCTTCGCCTTTAAGTAAAGCTGGCATAACACTAAATGCAATGATAAGTTTACATGCGGAATCCATTCAAACTCTGTGGTAAATAGGGTTCCCTAAAAAATGTAACGATTATTTTACGGTTATCGTGGCAGACATTTGCAGGTATCATGGCGTACTTTTCGCCTTTATTTCTCCGCGACACGCGGAACCAGGGGGTCTTCGGTAATGACACAACCAATTTTTCTCATCGGGCCGCGAGGCTGCGGTAAAACGACGATCGGCCATGCCCTGGCGCGCGCGCTGCATTTCCAGTTTTCCGATACCGATCATCGTTTACAGGCCCATGAGAAACGCACGGTAGCGGAAATCGTGCAGAAAGAGGGCTGGGAGCGCTTTCGTGAACTGGAGACGCTGTCGCTGAAGGCCGTTACGCTGCCGGATACGGTGATTGCGACCGGCGGAGGAATTATTCTCGCTGAACGCAATCGTCTGTTTATGCGTGAAAACGGCATTGTGATTTATCTGCAGGCTTCTGTTAACGCCTTGATTGAGCGGCTGGAAGCTTATCCGCAGGCGGAACAACGCCCAACGCTGACCGGTAAGCCTGTCCGTGAGGAAGTCGGCGAAGTGCTGGCGCAACGGGAAGCCCTGTACCGCGAAACCGCCCATCATACCGTAGACGCCACCGCGACGCCGGATGCGGTGGTTGAACAGATTATGACCATGCTGTGCGATGTGACGGTAAGTTAGGATTTTACCTGGGTCAGGGAAGAAAGCGGGGCCTATACTTAATTGTTCTGACAGCCGAAAAAGGAAGAACAATGCCAAACAGACCTCCTTATCCGAGACAAGCCCGCGTTGTCGCCGTTGAAAAAGGCGCCGCGGGTCAGACGGTCACCTGGTATCAGCTGCGTGCGGATTACCCGACACCCGATTCGCTGATCAGCGAGCATCCCTCCGAGCAGGAAGCGTTAGACGCCAAACGGCGTTACGAAGATCCCGAAAAAACCTAATCCCCCGGCCCGGTTTGCGTCATGAAGATGGCAATACCGGGCCCAGCTCACATTTTTAATTCATCAATGGTACTAATGAATACCTAACACACGGATTTTTCAGGAGCGACTCTGAAGCTTCTGGAATCTTTACATTCCGCAGCGGCGCTGAGCTGCTACGCTTCTCGACGGTTGATTTTTACTCACCAGGGGGGCGGATGTCGTGTGTGAAAAGCCTGTGTTGAAGCAGTGGTAGTGAAAAGGTACATGATATGAGTGCAACGATGGCAATTTTGACCATTGGCGTGGCGCCGGTGGCGGAAGTTTTGCCGCTGTTAACCGAACATATCAGGGAAGAGCAGATCACCCATATTAGCCTGTTAGGTAAAATGACGCGTGAAGACGTTATGGAAGATTATGCCGTGGAATCCGGCGACCAGGGGCTGCTGACCTTACTTAATGATAACCAACTGGTGGAAGTCTCCCGCCAAAAGGTGGAGCGCGATCTGCGCTGCGTTATCGAGATGCTGGATCGGCAGGAATATGATGTCATTCTTCTTCTCAGTTCCGAACAGTTGAGCGGCCTGGCGACGCACAACGCTATCCTTCTTGAGCCTGAACGGATTATTCCGCCGCTGGTGGCCTCGATCGTCGATGGCCATCAGGTGGGCGTGATTGTACCCGTTGAAGAAGTCTTGCCTCTACAGCGGCAAAAGTGGCTCACTTTAGAAAATACGCCTTATTATGCGCTGGCGAACCCGATGGGCGGCAGCGACAGCGATCTGCTGGATGCAGGAAGAGGTTTAGTCGAACAGGGGGCGGATGTACTGGTGCTCGACTGTCTTGGCTATCATCAGCATCACCGCGACGTATTACAAAAGGCGCTGGATGTCCCGGTATTATTGTCAAATGTGCTGGTTTCGCGACTGGCGGCAGAACTATTAGTTTAACCCGACGTTATCGATTAATTTTGCGTGACAGGGGCAAGGAGCGCCCCCTATATTGAAGCTTCAACCAACGATGATAAGGTCTTGTTTATGCTTCAAAGCAATGAGTATTTTTCAGGGAAAGTGAAATCTATCGGCTTCACCAGCAGCAGTACCGGCCGCGCCAGCGTTGGGGTGATGGCAGAGGGTGAATACGCCTTTGGCACCGCCCAGCCGGAAGAGATGACCGTGGTCAGCGGTGCGCTGAACGTGCTGTTGCCGGGTGAAACTGAATGGAAAGTTTACGCGGCAGGCGAAGTGTTTAACGTGCCGGGTAATAGCGAATTCCACCTGCAGGTGGCGGAACCGACTTCCTACCTGTGCCGTTATCTGTAATTTAAGCGCCTTCCTGCCGCGTCCACTTTCCGGGCCCGGCAGGAAGGTGGCGCGTTAGCGCTGGGCTTCGCCGCCCAGTCCTTCAACCAGGCTTTGAATCAATGCCGCCAGTTCGCCGGTCATCAAGATAAAGTCGGCGTCAAAACGCTGCGCAAAATCTTCGCGGTCAATATCTTCATTCTGGTCACGTAATTCGTCGCAGAACTTCAGACGTTTAATCGATGCGTCGTCGCAGATCACAAACTGGATACGCTGCTGCCAGTCGAGCGCCAGTTTGGTGACCACTTTACCTGCTTCGATATGTACGGCGATCTCATCGCTCACCAGATCCTGTTTCTTCGCGCGGATCACGCCGCCATCTTCCAGCATCGCTTTCAATTCGGCTTCGTCAAGCAGCTGGAAGCCCTGAGCCACGCTACCGGAGCGCACCCATTCGGTCAGCGTCAGCTCGATCGGATTTTCCAGCGTCAGCGGTACTACAGGCAGCGAGCCCAGCGTTTTACGCAGCAGCGCCAGCGTATCTTCCGCTTTCTTCGCGCTAGCGCAGTCCACCATAATCAGGCCGTTGACGGTATCGATCCACATCATCGTCTGGCTGAAGCGGCTAAAGGCGCGCGGCAGCAGCGAGTGTAGAACTTCATCTTTCAGCGAGTCTTTTTCCGTTTTCTTCAGCTTGCGGCCCTGATCGGCTTCGAGCTTGAGGATCTTTGCTTCCAGCGCCTGTTTGATCACCGGCGACGGCAGGATCTTTTCTTCTTTACGGGCGCAGATAACGATCTGGCCGTTTGCCGTATGCGTCAGCGCGTCGCTGTGCGATCCCATCGGCGATACCCAACCGGTTTTCGCCATATCCTGGCTGCCACAAGGGGTAAATGTCAGCTCGGCCAGCTGTTTTTCCATCTCTTCGGCGCGCAATTCGATATCGCGGCTCAGACGGTAAACCATTAAATTTTTGAACCACAGCATGATAATTTCCACGGCTTTGTCGTTAAATCAGGCGGGCATGATAGCGAATTGTCGCTATGCTTGCATTGTTAATCGGGGTGAGGAGCAGACTGTGCGTATTGGTATTGATTTAGGTGGAACAAAAACAGAAGTCATCGCCCTGAGTGAGCAGGGCCAGCAGTTATTTCGCCACCGCTTGCCAACCCCGCGGGAGGATTATCGCCAGACTATCGAGACGATTGCCTCGCTGGTGGAGATGGCCGAGCAGGCGACCGGGCAGCGCGGCACCGTCGGTATGGGCATCCCCGGCTCGATTTCGCCGTATAGCGGGGTGGTGAAAAACGCCAACTCGACCTGGCTGAACGGCCAGCCCTTCGATAAAGATCTCAGCCTGCGCCTCAATCGTGAGGTCCGGCTTGCCAACGACGCCAACTGCCTGGCGGTTTCGGAGGCGGTCGATGGCGCGGCCGCGGGTGCGCAAACCGTGTTTGCGGTAATTATCGGTACCGGCTGCGGCGCGGGGGTGGCGTTGAACGGGCGCGCGCATATCGGCGGCAATGGCACCGCCGGCGAATGGGGGCACAACCCGCTGCCGTGGATGGATGAAGATGAGCTGCGCTATCGTCAGCAAGTGCCTTGTTACTGCGGCAAGCAGGGGTGTATTGAAACCTTTATTTCCGGCACCGGTTTCGCCACCGACTATCAGCGGCTAAGCGGAAACCCGTTAACCGGCAGCGAGATTATGCGCCTGGTGGGTGAAGGTGACGAAAAGGCCGAATTGGCGCTGAGCCGCTACGAGCAGCGGCTGGCGAAATCGCTGGCGCATGTGGTGAATATCCTCGACCCGGATGTCATTGTGTTAGGCGGCGGGATGAGCAATGTCGAACGCCTGTATCAAACGGTACCGGGGCTGGTGAAGCAGTGGGTGTTCGGTGGAGAATGCGAGACGCCGATTCGCCGGGCGATGCACGGCGATTCCAGCGGCGTACGCGGCGCGGCATGGCTGTGGCCGCTGTGATCTCATTCCCTCTCCCCTGTGGGGAGAGGGTTAGGATGAGGGGAAGACTTCACTCCACCGCAAACGCTTTTTCCAACCGGCTGTATCCCAGACCGTTTATCTTCTTCACTTTAATCTGCACCGGGATGCGCTCTTTCATCGCCTCGACGTGGCTAATCACGCCAATCACTTTGCCGCTGGCGTTAAGCGCGTCGAGCGCATCCAGCGCGGTATCCAGCGTTTCGCTATCGAGGGTGCCGAATCCTTCATCAAGGAATAGCGAATCAATCCGCGTCTTATGGCTCACCAGGTCAGATAGCGCCAGCGCCAGCGCGAGGCTCACAAGGAAGCTTTCGCCGCCGGAAAGCGTGCGGGTATCGCGCACCGCGTCGGCCTGCCAGGTGTCCACTACTTCCAGCTCCAGCGCCTCGCTGGCTTTACGTTGCAGCAAATAGCGGCCATGCAGGCGGTTGAGCTGCTGGTTAGCCAGCCACACCAGATTATCCAGCGTCAGCCCCTGGGCGAATTTACGGAACTTATCGCCTTCTTTTGAACCGATGAGCGCATTCAGCCAGGCCCAGTCTTCGACCTGCTGCGCGGCTTGTTCCATTTGCTGACGTAATGATTGCTGGCGCTGTTGGTTATCGCTGTTTTGCTTCAACTGCTGGCGGATCTCACCCTGACGGGCGCTGTTTTCCCGCAACTGGCGCGCCAGTTGCTCCAGCCTATTCTCTAGCTGCTCCAGCGGCTGGTTAATATCAATATCGGCGGGCGGCTGTTGCTGATGGCGTTCAAGCGACGTCTGCGCCCGCAGGGCCAGCGTTTGGTTCTGCTGAACTTCTTTTTCCAGCGTCTGCTTGAGTTGTTCCAGCCGCTGGCGGGTTGCCTCGTCAAGCAAAGCGGCAAGAAAGGCCGCTTGGTCGGCAAACGGGCTGGCGGCCAGCGCGGCGGTAAACTGCTTTTCGCTTTCCTTCACCTGCGCCTGCTGCTGGCTTTCCTGCTGGCCCAGCGTTTGCCACTGGCTCTGTAGCGCCAGGCAATCATCATGCACCTGCCGCCAGCCCTCCAGCGGCGCGGGATCCGCGGCCTCCGTTGACTCAGGCAGGGTTTCCAGCAGCGGCGTTAGCTGCTGGCGCTGTTCCTGCAGCGCGGCGGCTTCATTTTGTTTCGCCTGCCAGCCGCGGGTTTCGGCTTAACGCTGGGCCAGCCAGTCGTTAGCCTCCGCGGCAGGCGGCAGCGCCAGGGTATAAACGTCCAGCTCCGCCTGCAGCGCGCGACGGCGCTGTTCGAGATCCTGCTGTAACTGCTGCAGCTGCAGTTGGCTCTCCTGCTGTTGCGCCTGCCAGGCCAGCCGTTGTTGATGCTGATACAGCTGCTGTTCATGCTGCTGTTGGCTATCCAGCCAGCCGGCAATATCATCCTGCGGCGTCAGCGTAATCGCTAATTCCGTGAGGGTGGCTTGCCATTGAGAGGTGAGCGCTTGCTCCTGCTGCAGAAGCGATGTTTTCTCGTCAGCGTCTTTTTGTTGTTGTTTAAGCAGTGCTTCAAGCTGGCCGCGCAGCTGCGCGCCTTCTTCCGCCAGCTGTCGCACGTCACGCTCCAGCGCGTCGCGGCGGGTTTGGTTGATGCCGGGCACCAGCGCCTGGTATTCCGCGACCGCCGGATGATGTTCAGAACCGCACAGTGGACAAGGCGCGCCCGGCTGCAAGCGGGCGCGCTCGGCTTCCAGCCCGGCGATACGCGCTTCCAGTTCGCAGATGGCTTTTACATCGCTGAGCTGTTGATTTTTTTCCTTCCACGCCTGACGGCGCTGTTGTAGCGCGGCTTCAAGCTTCTCTTTTTCCTGCTGTGAGGCGTTTTCCGCGCTCTGTAGCTGCCGCAGACGCAGGAACAGCGGCTGCAGCTGGCGATGGAGGGTTGAGAGCTGCTGGCGCAGCGGGCGGGCGGCGGCATGCTGTGTCAGCTCGCGACTAACCTGTTCTCCATCCAGAGTCAGCGCAGTGGCCGGCAATTCGCCGAGCTTACGGCTGGCATCCTGCAGGCGCTGTTGTAGCGTCAACTCTTGCTGAGCGTCGCGGTTAAGCTGCTGGAAGGTGGCTTTCCAGCCTGCCAGCGCCGTGCTCCACTGGTGGAATCGCTCGTGCGCTTTAAGCCACTCATTTAACGATTGCTGGCTGGATTCTAGTTGAGCCAGACGTTGTTGGGCAGCCAGGCGGATCCCGGCGCGACGGCGCAGGTTGTGCTGTAAGCGAGTATTTACTTCCTCAACCTGACGGCGAGTTTGCGCCAGCGCGCTACTGTGTTCCTGCAGCCGCGACCATAATGGACGCAGTTGCTCTGCCGGCTGCGCGGTTTGTAGAGCCGCCAGCTGCGGCGCGGCGGCTTCCTGCGCCAGCAGCGCCTGCTGTAATGCAGCCTGAGCCTGGGTGGCTTCCGCGTTTAGCTCCTGACGGCGGCGCAGCCACTGTAGGCCATTTTGCTGGCGGGTCTGTTCGGCAAGCTGCTGCTGTTCTTCAGCAGTAAGTACTTGCAAACTTTGCTGTAACGCCTGCTGCTGCTCATCATTTAACAGTACGACGCCGGAGGCCTGCGCCTGCAGCTTTTCCAGCTCAATGCGGGCGAGTTTATGTTTTTCAAAGACCTGCGCGGAAATTTGCCCGTAAATTTCAGTCCCGGTCAGCTCTTCCAGCAGCTCGGCGCGCTCTTTCGGTTTGGCATTGAGGAAAGCGGCGAATTGCCCCTGCGAAAGCAGCATTGAACGGGTAAAGCGCCCATAGTCGAGGCCGGTAATTGATGCCGTCAGCTCCAGTTTATCTTTGACCTTGTCGGCAAGAATTTTCCCGTCGTCGCAGCGCGCCAGCTCAACGCGCGGCGCCTGTAGATTGCCATCCGGCTGGTTGCGGGCGCGGTTCTGGCTCCAGAAGGCGCGATAGGCGGTGCCCCGGACCTCAAATTCAACTTCCGCCAGGCACTCGGCGGTGTCGCGGGTCATCAGATCGTTTTGCGATTGCGATACGCTGCTCAGGCGCGGCGTTTCGTGGTACAGCGCGAGACAGATAGCATCTAACAGGGTGGTTTTCCCGGCGCCGGTCGGCCCGGTAATCGCGAATAACCCATTGCTGGCGAACGGTTCAGCGGTAAAGTCGATTTTCCATTCGCCTTTCAGCGAGTTAAGGTTTTTCAGGCGTAGGCTCAGGATTCTCACAGGCGTTCCTCACCGTTCAGGCTATGCAGCGTTTCCGTAAACAGTTGCTCCAGCCGCTGTTGCTGCGGAGCATCAAGGGTTTCCAGCGCCAGGCGGCGGGCAAACACCTCTTCGACCTGCAGTTCGCTCAGCGTTTCCATCTGAACGCCGGCCAGAATGCGTTCACGCTGGGCGCGACTGCGGCGCACCAGCAACACTTCCACCGGCAGCGATTCGGTCTGCTGCTGAATTTTTCTTTGGATATCGTGCAGGTATTCATCGCTGGTGATTTCGATATCCAGCCATACCGGCGGCTGCTGCGCGCTATCCTGCCACTGCTGAAGCTGTTCGGTGATGCTGGCGAAATCGCCTTTCAGTACCGCCAGAGGCTGGGTGATCGGCACCGTTAGCGGGGTGACTTCACTGAGCTTGCCCTCGCTGAATGAGACCAGATTAACGCTTTTGTTTTTTCCGGTTTCATCAAAACTCAGCGGCAGCGGCGAACCGCTGTAGCGAATATGCTCGCAGCCGCCAACCAACTGGGCGCGATGAATATGGCCGAGCGCGATGTAATCGGCGGGCGGGAAGCGGTTGGCCGGGAAGGCGTCGAGGGTGCCGATATAGATTTCACGGACCGCGTCGCTTTTGCTGGCGCCGACGGTGGTGAGGTGGCCGCTGGCAATAATCGGTAGTGCCCGTTCGCCGCGCAGATCGCAGGCCTGCTGATATTGCTGCTGATAGTAGTCGCTGATGGCGGTGAGCAACTGCTGCTGTTTTTCGCCGCTGGAGTGGCCAGCCTGGCTGACCACCAGTTCGCGCGGCCGCAAAAACGGCACCGGGCAGAAGACCGCGCCGGGCGCGCCGTCGCGCCGCGGCAAGATAAAGGGCGCGTGGCCGGCGTTGGCGACCACGGTGGTTTTCAGGAAGGCGAGTATTTCGCGCGACTCGTTTAACGTCGCCACCGAATCGTGGTTGCCCGCCAGCACCACCAACTGGCAGCCGGTTTGCTGCAGTTGAACGACAAAACGGTTATACAGTTCGCGGGCGTAGCTCGGCGGAGAGCCGGTATCAAAAATATCGCCAGCGACGATAATGGCATCCACCTCGTGTTCCTGCGCGCGCGCCAGCAGCCAGTCGAGAAAGGCGGCGTGTTCGTCCGCGCGGCTTTTGCTATAGAAGTTCTGGCCGAGGTGCCAGTCGGAGGTATGAAGGATGCGCATAAAAATTCCGTTGCGATAAAAGCCAGGCGGTCATTATAACGTTGATCCCGCCGCCCGTATTCCTTTTGCCATATTACCGCGAGACAGGATGCGTTAAGTGCGTGTCATCATTCAAAATCCGCATTCATCAGACGGTCATTTTTTCATAAATCTGTCACAAATCTGACGCATAATGGCCGCGCACTTCTATACTGATGGCTAAAAAACACAGGGTAAATAATGGCGAGAAGAATTCTGGTCGTTGAAGATGAAGCTCCAATCCGCGAAATGGTCTGCTTTGTTCTGGAGCAAAACGGCTTTCAGCCCGTCGAGGCGGAAGATTTTGACAGTGCGGTGAATCAACTCAATGAACCCTGGCCCGATTTGATTCTCCTTGACTGGATGTTGCCGGGCGGATCGGGGCTACAGTTTATTAAACAGCTTAAGCGCGAAGCGATGACCCGCGATATTCCGGTGGTGATGCTGACGGCGCGCGGCGAAGAAGAAGATCGCGTTCGCGGTCTGGAAACCGGTGCGGATGATTACATTACCAAACCGTTTTCGCCGAAGGAGCTGGTGGCGCGAATTAAGGCGGTGATGCGGCGTATTTCGCCAATGGCGGTCGAAGAGGTGATTGAGATGCAGGGGCTGAGCCTGGATCCCTCCTCGCATCGCGTCATGACCGGTGAAAACCCGCTGGATATGGGGCCGACCGAGTTTAAATTATTACACTTCTTTATGACCCACCCGGAACGCGTATACAGCCGTGAACAGCTGCTGAATCACGTTTGGGGAACCAACGTTTACGTTGAAGACCGGACTGTGGATGTGCATATTCGCCGCCTGCGCAAAGCGCTGGAACATAGCGGCCATGACCGGATGGTACAGACGGTTCGCGGCACGGGATATCGTTTCTCCGCCCGTTTCTGAATTTTGACAGGAGTGTGACCCGTGCTGGAACGGCTGTCATGGAAAAGGCTGGCGCTTGAGCTTTTCTTATGTTGTATCCCGGCCCTGATCCTCGGGGCGTTTTTCGGTCATCTGCCGTGGTTTTTACTGGCGGCGGTGACCGGATTGCTTATTTGGCATTTCTGGAATTTGTTACGTCTGTCGTGGTGGCTGTGGGTCGATCGCAGTATGACGCCGCCGCCGGGAAGCGGCAGTTGGGAACCGCTGCTGTATGGTCTGCATCAAATGCAGATGCGTAATAAAAAACGTCGCCGCGAGCTGGGGAGCCTCATCAAGCGCTTTCGCAGCGGGGCGGAATCCTTACCCGATGCGGTGGTGCTGACCACCGAAGAGGGCGCCATCTTCTGGTGTAACGGCCTGGCGCAACAAATCCTTAATCTACGCTGGCCGGACGATAGCGGGCAGAATATCCTCAACCTGCTGCGCTACCCAGAGTTTGCTAACTATCTGAAAAACCGTGATTTCACCAAGCCCCTTAATCTGGTGCTCAATAACGCCCGTCATCTGGAAATTCGCGTGATGCCTTATAGCGATAAACAGTGGTTGATGGTGGCGCGCGATGTCACGCAAATGCACCAGTTGGAAGGCGCGCGGCGCAACTTTTTCGCCAACGTCAGCCACGAGCTGCGCACGCCGCTCACCGTACTGCAGGGTTATCTCGAGATGATGCAGGAGCAGGTGCTGGAAGGGCCGACGCGGGAAAAAGCGCTGCATACCATGCGTGAGCAAACGCAGCGGATGGAAGGGTTGGTGAAGCAGTTGCTGACGCTCTCGCGTATTGAAGCCGCGCCGGTGCTGGCGATGAATGATAAAATCGACGTCCCGATGATGCTGCGGGTGGTTGAGCGCGAGGCGCAAACCCTCAGCCAGGGTAAGCATCAGCTGCACTTTAGCGTCGATGAAACGCTCCAGGTGATGGGCAACGAAGAGCAGTTGCGCAGCGCGATTTCCAATCTGGTGTACAACGCCGTTAACCATACGCCAGCGGGAACTGAGATTCACGTCAGCTGGCAGCGGGCGCCACACGGCGCGCTGTTCGGCGTTGAAGACAACGGTCCGGGCATTGCGCCTGAACATTTACCCCGGCTAACCGAGCGGTTCTACCGCGTCGACAAGGCGCGCTCCCGGCAAACCGGCGGCAGCGGTTTAGGGCTGGCTATCGTGAAACATGCGGTTAGCCATCACGAAAGCCGGCTGGAAATCGAAAGTACGGTCGGGAAGGGAACGCGCTTTAGCTTCCTGCTGCCGGAACGTTTAATTGCCAAAAATGTCGCCTGACGCGGCGTCTGTCAGCTTTCCTTGCCAATGACCAGCTTCGGCTGGTCATTTTCATTTGCAGTCAACTTTTCGTTGCGTATTAAACGAACGCCTGGTTATTTATTGTTCGCATGATTAGCCACGCGTTTTGCGTCGTTATGGTCAATTAATCCAGGTTCAAAATCATAGTTAGCATAATCATCTGGTTTTACGATCCCACCTTGCTTTAAAACGTTATAAGCGTTTAAATTGCCCCCTATGCAGTCCCGGTAAGACTGCTTTTGCGTGGTAATTCAAAAAACAATTCTTTTCCACGCCGCTTCGAGAGCATATCTCGCTGAGTTTACAGGCAATGGCCGCTGTATCATCCCGAAAGGAAGGCACGGTATTTTTCCGTTTTTTACAACACCACATCCACAGGCAGTAATGAATTTATGACCCATCAGTTAAAATCTCGCGACATCATCGCGCTGGGCTTTATGACCTTCGCGCTGTTCGTTGGCGCAGGCAACATTATCTTCCCTCCGATGGTTGGCTTACAGGCCGGCGAACACGTCTGGACCGCAGCCATTGGCTTCCTGATTACCGCCGTGGGTTTGCCGGTGCTAACGGTAGTCGCGTTGGCGAAAGTCGGCGGCGGCGTTGAGCGTCTGAGCTCGCCAATCGGCAAAGTTGCGGGCATTCTGCTGGCCGTGGTGTGCTACCTGGCGGTTGGGCCGCTGTTCGCGACCCCGCGTACCGCCACCGTTTCATTTGAAGTGGGGATTGCTCCGCTGACCGGCGACGGCGCGCTGCCGCTGCTTATCTATAGCGTTATCTATTTCGCGCTGGTGATCCTGGTTTCCCTCTATCCGGGCAAACTGCTGGATACCGTCGGCAATTTCCTGGCGCCGCTGAAAATTATCGCCCTGGTCGTGCTCGCGGTGGCCGCGGTTATCTGGCCGGCTGGCCCGATTAGCGACGCGATGGAAGCCTATCGTACCGCGCCGTTCTCTAATGGTTTCGTCAATGGCTATCTGACCATGGACACGCTGGGGGCGATGGTCTTCGGTATCGTTATCGTCAATGCCGCGCGTTCCCGCGGCGTTAGCGAAGCCCGATTGCTGACCCGATACACCGTCTGGGCTGGTCTGATGGCCGGCGTGGGCCTGACGCTGCTGTACCTGGCGCTGTTCCGCCTGGGTTCCGATAGCGCGACGCTGGTCGATCAGTCGGCAAACGGCGCGGCTATTCTGCACTCCTACGTGCAGCATACCTTCGGCGGCGCGGGCAGCTTCCTGCTGGCGGCATTGATATTTATCGCCTGTCTAGTCACCGCGGTTGGCCTGACCTGCGCCTGCGCTGAGTTCTTCGCGCAGTATCTGCCGCTGTCGTATCGTTCGCTGGTGTTTATTCTCGGCCTGTTCTCCATGGCGGTTTCTAACCTGGGGCTCAGCCATCTGATTCAGATCTCGATTCCGGTGTTAACCGCTATTTATCCGCCGTGTATCGCACTGGTGGTATTAAGCTTTACCCGCGGTTGGTGGCATAATTCCTCCCGCGTTATCGCGCCGGCAATGTTTATCAGCCTGATGTTTGGTATCATTGACGGTGTTAAAGCATCGGCGTTCGCAGATATCCTGCCGCAATGGACCGCGAGCCTGCCGCTGGCAGCGCAAGGTCTGGCATGGTTGCTGCCAACCGCGGTGATGGCTGTGCTGGCTGCGATCATCGATCGCGCAGCGGGTAGCCCGGTGGTCTCAAAAGCCCACTAACCGACGCTTTACGCAGGTGTTTAACCACGGGACTTAAGGTCCCGTGGTTTTTTGTTTTTTTGGTCATTCCCTTTTGCGTTTTGCCCCCGCAAAGCACAAACGAGAAAAACGGCATGGAACACGATGGAAAGTAGTAACAAGCTTAAGCGCGGGCTAAGTACCCGGCACATTCGCTTTATGGCCCTTGGTTCCGCTATTGGTACCGGCCTGTTCTATGGTTCGGCAGACGCCATTAAAATGGCGGGGCCGAGCGTATTGTTGGCATACATTATCGGCGGCGTGGCGGCGTATATCATCATGCGCGCGTTGGGCGAAATGTCGGTGCATAACCCTTCCGCCAGCTCTTTCTCGCGTTATGCGCAGGAGAACCTCGGCGGGCTGGCCGGCTATATCACCGGCTGGACCTATTGTTTTGAAATCCTGATCGTCGCGATTGCCGACGTGACCGCCTTCGGTATCTATATGGGCGTCTGGTTCCCGGCGGTGCCGCACTGGATATGGGTACTAAGCGTGGTGCTGATTATCTGCGCCGTCAATCTGATGAGCGTGAAGGTGTTCGGCGAACTGGAGTTCTGGTTCTCATTCTTTAAAGTCGCCACGATTATCATCATGATCCTTGCCGGTTTCGGCATCATCATCTGGGGTATCGGCAACGGCGGTCAGCCAACCGGTATTCATAACTTATGGAGTAACGGCGGCTTCTTCAGTAACGGCTGGCTGGGGATGGTGATGTCGCTGCAGATGGTGATGTTCGCCTACGGCGGAATTGAGATTATCGGTATCACCGCCGGTGAAGCGAAGGATCCGGAAAAATCCATTCCGCGGGCGATTAATTCGGTGCCGATGCGTATCCTGGTGTTCTACGTGGGGACGCTGTTCGTCATTATGTCTATCTATCCCTGGAACCTGGTGGGTACTAACGGCAGCCCGTTCGTGTTGACCTTCCAGCATATGGGAATTACCTTTGCCGCCGGCATCCTGAACTTCGTGGTGTTAACCGCCTCGCTATCGGCGATTAACAGCGACGTATTCGGCGTTGGCCGTATGCTGCACGGAATGGCCGAGCAGGGGAGCGCGCCGAAAGTGTTCGCCAAAACGTCGCGTCGCGGTACGCCGTGGGTGACGGTGCTGGTGATGACCGTGGCGCTGCTGTTTGCGGTCTATCTCAACTACATCATGCCGGAAAACGTCTTCCTGGTAATTGCTTCGCTGGCGACCTTCGCCACGGTGTGGGTGTGGATTATGATCCTGCTGTCGCAAATCGCTTTCCGTCGCCGCCTGTCGCCGGAAGAGGTGAAAGCGCTGAAGTTTAAAGTACCGGGCGGCGTGGCCACCACCGTGGTCGGCCTGCTGTTCCTGGTCTTTATCATCGCGCTTATCGGCTACCATCCGGATACCCGCATTTCGCTGTACGTCGGCTTTGCGTGGATCGTGCTGCTGCTGGTTGGCTGGAAAATTAAGACCCGCCGCGATCGCCAGTTAGCCCAGGCGCAGTAATTCTCCACTCTTCCGGGTCCGGCTTTGCCGCGGCCCGGAAAAATCACATCCTCCTTCTTTCTCCTCCCCCAATTATTCTATTGATGATGAGTTATACGCCTGTTCACTGTGGCAAGGTGTGGCCATTACGCAAAAAGAGGAATGATGATGTTGAAGGCCTGGCACCTGCCGGTTGCTCCTTTTATTAAAGAGCAGCAGGAACGACTCGTTATCACATTGTGGCTAAGCGGCGAAACAATGCCGCAGCGAATTACGCTGCGCGCGGAAGAAGACAATGAAGAGCTGTCGTTGCCCATGCAGCGCCTGCGCCAATCCCCACACGCCGATGTCGTCGCCTGGCGTGGAGAGATAAACCTGATGAACGGCCAGCCGCGCCGCCGCTATAGCTTTAAGCTGCTGTGGGCGGACCGTCAGTTGTGGTTTACACCGCAGGGATTCCAGCGTTTCCCGCCCGCGAGGCTGGAGCAGTTTGCGGTTGATGTGCCGGATAGCGGCCCGCAGTGGGTCGCCGATCAGGTCTTTTATCAAATTTTCCCCGATCGTTTTGCCCGTAGCGAGGCGCGAGAAGCCGGGCAGGACGAGGTTTATTACCACCATGCGGCCGGCCGGGATATTGTGCTAAAAGCGTGGGATGAGCCGTTAACCGGCGAGGCGGGCGGTTCGACCTTTTATGGCGGCGACCTCGACGGTATTAGCGAGAAGCTTCCTTATCTGAAGCAGCTTGGCGTGACTGCGCTGTATCTCAATCCGGTATTCGTCGCGCCCAGCGTACATAAATACGATACCGCTGATTATCGCCGTGTCGATCCGCAGTTCGGTGGCGATGCCGCGCTGCTGCGCCTGCGCCACAATACGCAGCGTGAAGGGATGCGCCTGATCCTCGACGGCGTGTTTAACCATACCGGTGACTCGCACCCGTGGTTCGATCGCCACCAGCAGGCGAGCAACGGCGCCTGCCATCAGCCGGATTCACCGTGGCGTGAGTGGTTTAATTTTTCCCCGGACGGGGTGGCGCATAACTGGCTGGGTTACGCCAGTCTGCCAAAACTTGACTACCGTTCATCGAGCCTGGTTAACGAAATCTATGCGGGCGAAGATAGCGTGGTGCGCCACTGGTTAAAAGCGCCGTGGAGTATGGACGGCTGGCGGCTGGATGTGGTGCATATGTTGGGCGAAGAGGGCGGGGCGCGCAACAACCTGCGCCATATTGCCGGCATTACCCAGGCGGCGAAGCGGGAGCAGCCGGAGGCTTTTGTATTCGGCGAACATTTTGGCGATGCGCGTCAGTGGCTGCAGGCTGATGCCGAAGACGCGGCGATGAACTATCGCGGTTTTACCTTCCCGCTGTGGGGCTTCCTCGCCAATACCGATATTTCCTACGATCCGCAGCACATCGATGCGCAAACCTGTATGGCGTGGATGGACAACTATCGCGCCGGGCTGTCGCATCAGCAGCAATTGCGGATGTTTAACCAACTGGACAGCCACGATACCGCGCGTTTTAAATCCTTGCTGGGTAAGGATGTGGCGCGACTGCCGCTGGCGGTGGTCTGGCTGTTCTGCTGGCCGGGCGTTCCGTGTATTTACTATGGTGACGAAGTCGGCGTCGATGGCAACAACGATCCCTTCTGCCGTAAACCCTTTCCATGGGATCCGGCGCTGCAGGATGAAAACTTGTTGGCGTTATATAAGCGTATGACCACCTTGCGTAAGGGGCATCAGGCGCTGCGCTATGGCGGCTGCCAGGTCATCTATGCGGAAGATAACGTGGTGGTCTTTGTTCGCGTTTACAAACAGCAGCGGGTGCTGGTGGCGATAAACCGCGGTCATGCCTGCGAGGTGGTAATCGACGCATCGCCTTTGCTGGAGGGGAAAACGTGGCAGCGAAAAGAAGGCGCGGGCGAGATGCACGATGATGTGCTGAGTTTGCCCGCGATTTCCGCAAGCGTCTGGTGTAGCCGTTAACGGTAGAGCTGGCTCAGACAGCTATCTTCGAGAATAGCCTCTCGCCACCAGCGCTGAGCCAGACCGTTATTGCCGCTACGCCAGGCCATATAGGTTATATCTTTCTCACGGCTCGAAATCACCGGTTTCTCCAGCAACTCACCGCTCTCCAGCCACGGGAGGGCGATGTGGCGGGGCAGGAATCCGCATCCCAAACCGGCGCGCAGGAGCGCGACTTTGGTGGCGAAATCATCTACCCGGATTTGCTCCTGCTCATCGAGCAGGTTGCTGTTCAGTGGATGACAGTAGCGGGCGCTATCGCTAATAACCACCGCGCGATGCAGGCTGAGTTGTTTGTTGGTCAGCGGCTGGGTCGTTGCCGCCAGCGGGTGGCCGGGCGCGACAACGAACACGTTGTCCATCGCGCCGAGCATTTTCCACGACCATTCCGCTGAAGTCGGCGGTTCGTTAATCGCCCCAAGAATAATATCCGCGCCGTTGTGAGTCAGCTCTTCCCATGAGCCCGCCAGGGTATGGTGGGTAAAGTTGAGCCGGGTTTGCGGATATTGCGCGTAAAACTTTTCAATCAGCGGCAATAGGGCCTGGAAAGGAAAAGAGTCGTCCAGCGCAATCGCCAGATCCCGCTCCCAGCCGGAACTCAGCAGCTGCGCCTGTTTTTCCAGATCGTTGGCGGCATTGAGCAACAGGCGCCCCTTTTCCAGCATCATTTTACCGGTATCGGTAAATTTCGCCCGGTGTCCGGAACGATCCAGCAGACTGATGTTTAGATCGTTTTCCAGTTTTTGGATCATATAGCTCAGCGCGGCGGGGGTTTTAAATAGCGACTCCGCCGCCAGCGCGAACGAGCCATGCCTATCCAGAGCATCAAGAATCAAAAGTACATCAAGGTTTAAACGCATTAGTCTCGATCCGCCAGTCTAATAATAACGTTGTTTTACCGAAGGCCGATGTTCAATTCCAGTGAATAAATTAGAACAGTTCCCATTAATTTTTTGATTAGTCTTTTTTTAATTATTCAAACGGTCACTATTTTTACTCAAGTGAATTAAAACGGAAAGATTTCTTTAATAACTCGTTAGAAATTACTGACTATACTCATCATGCGTTATTGGCCACAATCAGCACAGCACAACGGCAGTGTATTATCTTCCTAACTAATTGATTAATAGGATGTGTTATGTCTATTCGTGAACTGATTGATCCGTCTAATTCCACCCTTATTTTTATTGACCACCAGCCGCAAATGGCTTTTGGTGTGGCCAATATCGATCGCCAGACGCTGAAAAATAACACCGTCGCGTTGGCCAAAGCGGGCAAGATTTTTAACGTTCCGGTTATTTATACCTCTGTCGAAACCAAAAGCTTCAGCGGCTATATCTGGCCAGAACTGCTGGCGGTTCATCCTGAAGTGAAACCGATTGAACGTACTTCTATGAACTCCTGGGAAGACACCGGTTTTGTTAATGCGGTGAAAGCCACTGGACGTAAAAAACTGATTATTTCCGCGCTGTGGACTGAAGTGTGCCTGACCTTCCCGGC
>ENA-OQNO01000503-OQNO01000503.1-human-gut-metagenome-genome-assembly--contig:-NODE-503-length-37366-cov-5.849808_pt1 | contig 37366 bp, 29 predicted proteins | sample MGYA00242629_ERZ504880 | MGnify/ENA primary metagenome ERZ504880 (study PRJEB26092, sample SAMD00036377) | human gut metagenome | host: Homo sapiens | study: EMG produced TPA metagenomics assembly of... | reverse complement strand
GAGCTGTCCGAGCGCTCGCTTTTGGTGCTCATCGCGCGCGGCGTGTCGGGCATCGCGTTGAAGAAGGTGTACCGCCCCATCGTGAGCGAGCACGTGATTGCCGTTGCCGAAGAAGCGGGGGTGCCGTTGTTCCTGTACGACGGGGCCTATCACGAAGTGGTGGCCTACCAGGCGCTCGACCTCATCCACCGCGACAGGAGGGAGTCCGACAAGGGGCGCATTCTCGACAACCTGCTGTCGGGCCACGACCCGCAGGCCACGCGCGCGGCGCTGTACGAGCTTGCGGGCACCACGGGTTCCACCATGCAGTGCATCGCCGCGGCTCCGCGGTCGCTCGACGAATGCTCGCTGTACGCCACCTTCGATGCCCTCGTCGCGGTGCTGACCGACTTCGAGCGCGATTGGGACGTGGTGGAAGCGACGCTCGTCTTCCGCTACCATGGCGCGCTGCTCACGTTCGTCTCGTACGCGCAGCCGCCCGCGGGCGTGCGCACACGCTCGGAGGGCGATCTCGTGGCGCGCATGCGCACCGCCGGGTCGGTGTCCCTGGGCGTGGGCGAGGAGACGCCGCTTTCGGACGGCGACATGAGCGTGCGCGAGGCGCTTGCCGCGCTGAAGACGGCGCAAGTTGAGAACGAAGATGTGGTGACCTGGGCCGACCTGCACCACGACGCGTTCCGCGCCGCGGCGTACGAGGGTCGCCTGTTCTGGCGCACGGCCGCGCTGCACCGTGCGATGCTGGAGGAATACGACGACGCTCACGGCACCGAGCTTGCTGCGACAGCCGAAGCGGTGGCGCGCGCCTACGGCGATGTGCGTCTGGCGGGCGAGGCGCTGCATCAGCATCCGAACACGGTGCGCTACCGCCTGCGCAAGGCGAAGGACGTGCTCGGCATGCCCGATTCTCCCGATCGCGAGTTCACGTTCCTGCTGGGCCTCGTGTACCTCGACCATACGAACCCGCTGCTGCACTCCTGAGCGCGCTTGTCCGATCGGCCAAAACGAGCGGCCCATCTTCTCCATTCGTCCAAAAGCTTCCTTTCCTCGGCGCAGTACGCTGGGTGCATCGAAAAGGAAAGGAGCACCTCATGTTTGGAAACCTGAACGAACAAGCCACGTCCGCCCTGATGTCCCTGGAATCCGCCGATCTGTCGTACTGCCTCAAGCTGGCGAAGCGCTTCGAGCATATGGGCATCGAGAGCGATCAGGCGAGCGAAGCGCTGTGCTCCCTCGTCGAGAGCGGCGAGCTCGAGGCCATCTACCAGGCTGGATAGCGCGTCTTAGCTGGCGGCTTTGATGGCGCGGCCGAGCGGCGCGAGGTTCTCGAGCTGTTCGAGGTCTTTCAGGCAGGCGTGCACCGTCTCGGCTGCCTGAACGATGCGCGGGTCGGCATCGGCCCGCCATGCCACGACGAGCGGGAGCCCGAACGGTTCGCCGTCGATCCGGTCGGCCAAGACGACGTCGCGGCGCCGGTTGCAGTACAGGCTGGCCGTCGCCTTGGGGGCGATGTACAGGGCCGGGCCGAAATCGGCGATGAGCAGGTCCGAGAAGCTTTGCATGCTGCCGGGCGCGTACGACAGACGCAGGTCGGCGCCCAGCATCCGATCGATCAGCACGCGATCGCGCTCGTAGGCCACCGTGCTTTCCGTCATGATGGCGGCGCCTGCCAGGTCGGCGCGCGAGAGCTGCCGGTTCGTCGCGAGGGGATGGGTGGCCATCATGGCGATGACGGCCGGGAACGGGCGCACCGGCCGGTAGACGAGACCGCGCGACGACGCCTCGTCGACGAGGCGGGGGAAGTGCGAGATATCGCACAGCAGCGCGATGTCGGCGCGGTCGGCGTCGAAGGGCGCGAACGGCTGCTCGCGGAACTCCCGGTCGACGAACTGGAACGGCACGTCGAGGCGCTCGCTCAGCAGCGCCGCGAGCGACGCGGTGGGCGTGAGACAGGCGATGCGCACGCGCCCGGCGGCCTCTTCCCGAAACTGCGTGCAGCGCGCGATCGTGCTGTCGAGCGTTTCGAGAGCCGCTTTCGCACCATCGAGAAACAGGGCTCCCTCCTGTGTGAGCGCGTTGTCGTTGTCGCGATCGACCAGCTTCAGGCCAAGCTCGCGTTCGAGGTTCGCGATATGGGTGCTCAGGGTCGATTTCGCGATGAACAGCTCCTCAGCGGTTTCGCTGAAACTCAGATGTCGCGAAAAGGCGATGAACTCCTCCAGATATTCGGTCCTCATCGACGCGCAGCTCCTTGCTTTCCCGGATATCGACTGCCGTTCTCGAAATCCGAACGGGCTTCCCTGTGGCAAGCGGTGCCGCGCAGGGCGTTCGGAATGTCCGAACATGATCAGTTCACTATAGTGTTAGTTTAGGCTAACTATGTTCGGAATTTGCAAACGGCCGGCGAAATTCATGAACGGGATTCGCGTTTTCACGCTTGTCGCCACGCGCTTCTCATCGCATAGTGATGGTCGATCATCTAGGAGAGAAGGTTGGTTGCGGCCCCGATTCGGGCCTTTGTTTTGCACTTGAGTTAGCTTTGACTAACAAAAAGGAGCAAGCGCCGACGGCGGTTGGACGGGGCGCGGGGCGCGACCACAAAGCGAAAGGAAGCATGCATGATCAGATCGAGGCAGGGGTTCTCGTTTGCGAAGCGCGGCGCGGCGGTGATGCTTGCGGCAACGTTGACTGCGGGCATGGTGCCGACGATGGCGTTCGCGCAGGTTGACGGTGCGGGCGGGGCGACGGCGACGGTGGCCGCAGCGGCCACGGGCGACGGATTCTATTTGGAAGAGGGGCGGGCGTACACGGTGCCCCTCTCATTCTCAAGCGATGTGTCGATGGTGGTTTCCATGGCGACCAGGTATCTGGGAAGCAGCGCTTCCGTCGTGTACGAGAATGGGTCCTACACGGTGAAGCTCACCGCGTCGAGCACTGCCATCGAAATCGTCACGTTGGCCGGTAAGACCGCGACGCGGACCCCCGTGTCGGACACCCAGGTTGAATTCACGGTTTCCGGCGTTTCGACGCTTGCCGGCGCGCAGGCCGTCTCAATGTCCGTCGGCGGGGCTATGGGTGGGCAGTCGTTTGATTTCTCCGTGTCGTTCGACACCTCCAGCCTGCCCACGCAGCCGCCGGTGGTCGAACCCGAGCCCGACCCGACGCCGACGCCCGACCCGGAGCCCACGCCCACGCCCGATCCCGAGCCCGATCCCGATCCGACCCCCGACAATCCCGGCACCGATCCGGATGCGGGCGATCAGCTGGAAGTGGGCAAGACCTATACGGTGCCGCTCTCGTTCGCCGATGCGAGCGGCAAGCCCTCCATGGCCGGCACCATGCTCAACCCCAACGCAACCGTGCAGGTGAACGAAGGCTCCTACACCGTGACCCTCGTCGTGAAGGCCGGCGACGCCTACGAGTTCAAGGCGCTCACGCTGGGTGCCGACAAGGCTCCCACCACGCCGACGCGCGACGCCGACGGCAACTACGTGTTCACGGGCACCCTCGACAGCCTCGACGGTGCCGTCGAGGTGGGCTTCACGTATTACGTGGCCGCTATGGAGCAAGAGATGACGCACAGCGCCTTCGCCTCCTTCGACACGGCGGGCGCCACCGAAGGCGCGACGACGCCCGAACCCGGTGAACCCAATGAGCCCAGTGAGCCCGGCGACGACAGCGGCTCCGACGATACCATCGTGGAGGGCAAGGAGTACCCGGCCGCCATCACGTGGGCGAAGTACGGCAGCATGGCATCCCGTTTCATGGAGTCGGAGGCGACCGTCGTCTACCGGAGCGGCACCTACACGGTGAAGCTGCCGGTCACCTCGACGGGTGCGGCCGCAGCCGGGTTCGCCCTCACGTACGATGGCACGAAGTATGCGGTGACGGACAACGCGTTCGTGCTTACCTTCAAAGAGCTGCCCGCCAGCATCGAGGTGTCGCTGAGCTCCGACAACATGCCCATGGTGATCACCGACACCATCACGTTCGATCTGAGCAAGGTGCCCGCTGTCGACGACGGCGACGACGACGTGGTGAAGGCCGACAAGACCAAGCTGAACGAGGCCCTTGCCACCGCGAAGGCGCTCGAGCAGGGCGCCAAGACCGACGAGGCGTGGGATGCGTTGCAGGCGGCTATCACGACGGCCGAGAAAGCCGCCGCGAACGAGAACATCCCGCAGCAGGGCGTCGATGGCGTGACCGCCCAGCTGAACGCCGCCATCGAGGCGTTCAAGAACAGCGCGGACAAGGAAACCCCGTCGGGCCAGTACGGCATGACGGTGGGTAAAACCTACACGGCTTCCGTGAGCTACGCGGGCACGGGCCCGTTCGCCGGCATGGACGCTATGCTTCAGCAGATGGTGACCAAGTACTTCGGCACGACGGTGGAACTGAGCCTGCGAGAGGACGGCACGTACGACGTGACGGTGTACTTCGGCGGCTCGACGGGCTACGACGAGGCCATCGGCGACCTCACCTACAACGGCCAGGCCGTCAAGCAGTCCGCCAACAAGACGTACACCTTCAACGTGCCCTCGCTTGAAAGCGCCGTGAACCTGGCCTTGCACGTGGGCGGCACCATGAACATGGACATCACGTACGCCATGACCGTGGACACGTCCACCATCGCGCTCAAGAGCGGCGATACCCCGGTGGTGCGCGTCGACAAGTCCACGCTCCAGGGCCTGGTTGACGAGGCTTCCGCCATGACGCAGGGCAAGAAGAGCGATGCGGCATGGGAGAGCTTCCAGAGCACGCTTTCGGCGGCCCGCGCGGTGCTGAACGATGCGAACGCTTCGCAGGATGCGGTGAACGAGGCCGCCACGTCGTTGAAGGAGGCCATCGACCGCTTCAACGCCAGCGAGAACGTCATGTTCCAGGTGGGCCACACCTACGAGGTGCCCATCGCGTTCTTCAAGCAGGGGAGCGTGACCGAGAAGTCCATGGCCGCGCCGTACTTCGGCGACACGGCGCTCGTGCGTCCGCAGGAGAACGGCACCTTCACGGTGAGCTTCGCCGCGACGACGCAGGGCTTGGAGTACATCAAGTCGCTGTCGTACCAGGGCACCGCGATTGCGCAGAGCGGCAACCAGTTCACGTTCTCCATCCCGGCCGCCGAGAGCGACACGGTGATTCCCATCGACATGTCTATCACCATGATGGCGCAGCTGGGCATCGGCCAGTCGCAGGTTGCCGACATGCACCTGTACCTCTCGCAGGCGAAGGATCGGGGCACGGGCCAGAGCAGCGTGGCGGCGTCCTCGTCCAACCTGGCTCAGACGGGCGACGCCACCACGGGCGTGGTGACCCTTGCGGGCGGCGCGCTGGTCGCGGGTGCGGCGGTTGCGCTGACGGCTCGCCGTCGCATGGCCCGGCAGAAGTAAGCATCGACGGAAAGGCATAGTATGACCACGCGTATTCGATCTGCATACGCGGCGGCCTTTGCCCTGGCAGCGGCGCTCGTCCTCGTGGCGAGCGCCGTTTCCCCGGGGTCTGCGTTCGCCGCCGTTTCGGCCGTGTACACGGCTTCGACGAACCCCACCTACGAAAACCCCGCGACGGGCGCCATCGAAGATGCGGCCGGCGGCAGCAATGTCGCGCTGGCCGAGTCCATGGTGACGAGCATCGTGTACGAGAACGCCCTGATCGAGCGCGATACGGACGGCGTTATGTACGCGAGCCTGCGTTTCAAGCTGGCCGACCAGATCAGCAGCATCTCGCTCGAGGCGTCCGAAGACGGAGCATCGTACGAGCCTGTCGAGGTCGTGCAGATGCAAACGGGCACCGACAGCGCCACCTCCACCGCCACGGCCGATTATCGCATTGCGATACCCAGCGAGACGGCAACCCTGCGCTGCTCCATGGACGTGATTCCCATGGGCCGCGCGGTGGTGTACTTCATCACGTTCGGAGCGTTGCAGGAGGGCGATGCGGACGGCACGTTCGTGGTGAGCGTGACGCCGGGCGAGGGCACCGACGACGCGGCTCCCGCGGCGGCAGCCGCGGCTTCGGCCACCGCTTCCGGCGATGCGGGAGCGTCCGGCGGCACGGAAGACGCCGAAGGCGAGCAGGCGCAGAGCGCCGACGACCTCACCGGCGCTTCGGCCAACGAGGGCGTGCAGGAGTTCGACGAAGAGGGCCGCGAGGTCACGGGCGGCAAGCAGGCGGAGGCATCGCTTGACGGCGGCACCATCGCGACGATCGTGGGCGTTGCCGTGGCGGTGATCGCGGTTGCCGGCGTGGCGGTGTACGCAGCGTACCTGCGCCCGAAGCGCGCGCGACAGGCGAGCGCCGCCGCTGCGGCCGCTGCCGCCGCAGCGCCCGACGAGCGTGCGAGCCGTGCCTGAGCGCGCATCGACGTGCGGCGCGGTGGGGAGGGCGGCGCGCCGGGCGGGCGCGTTCGTCCTCTCGGCGTGCCTCGCCTGCTCGTTGCTGCTCGCGGGCTGCGTCGATCAGCATCCGGAGCGTGCGGAACGCGAGGACGGAACCTATGAGCCGCGCATCGTTGCCACCTCTCCTGCCATCGCCGAGCTCTGCGACAAGCTCGACCTCGACCTGACGGGGGTTCCCACCACGTCGCGCGGCCTGCCCGAACGCTACGCCGACGTGGACCAGATCGGTACGGCAATGGCTCCCGACCTGGAGATTTTGAAGTCGCTGCGACCCGACTACGTGCTGTCTCCCAACTCCCTGCAAAGCGATTTGCAGCCCAAGTACGCGTCCATCATGACGGCGTCCGTGTTCTTGAACCTGCGCAGCGTTCAAGGCCTGTACGATTCCATGGCCTACCTGGGCGAGAAGTTCGACCGCACGGAGCAGGCGCAGGCGCTCGTTGACGAGTACGAGGAGTTCATCGAGGCCTATCGCGCGCAGAACGAGGATAAGGAGGCACCGACGGTGCTCATCTTGATGGGCGTCCCCGGTTCGTACGTGGTGGCCACGCCGAACAGCTACGTGGGCAGCCTCGTCGAGCTGGCCGGCGGCGTGAACGTCTACGCCGATTCGTCCGAGGAGTTCATCAACGTGAACACCGAGGACATGCAGGCGCGCGACCCCGACCTCATCCTGCGCACGTCCCATGCGCTGCCCGAGCAGGTGATGGCCATGTTCGCCAACGAGTTCGCCACGAACGACATCTGGAAGCATTTCCGCGCCGTGCAGGAAGGTCGCGTGTACGACCTCCCCTCCGACCTGTTCGGCATGAGCGCCCAGTTCAACTACCCCGAAGCGTTGGAGCACGTGCGGGGCGTGCTGTGGGAAGAAGGAGACACGGAGACCTCATGGTGAGCATCCTGAAACGAATCGCGGCGTTCGTGCTGACGGCGGCGGCGCTCGTGGCGCTGTTCTTGGTGGCCGTGAACACGGGCAGCTTGCACGTGAGCCCCGAGCAGCTGATCAACGGCTTGTTCGTAGCGTACGACGACACGGTGTCCACGATTTACGACCTGCGGTTCCCGCGCATCTTCATCGCCCTGGTGGGCGGCGCGGCCACGGCGGTGTCGGGCGTGCTGTTGCAGGCCGCCATCCGCAACCCGCTGGCCGATCCGGGCATCATCGGCATCAGCTCGGGCGCGTCGCTCGTGGCCGTGCTGGTGACGGCGTTCTTCCCGGCGCTGTTCCTGTTCAAGCCCTTGTTCGCGTTCGCGGGCGGCATGGCGGCGTTCCTCATCGTGTACGGCCTGTCGTGGCGTGGCGGCCTGTCGCCGCTGCGCATCATTCTCGTGGGCGTGGCCGTGAGCGCCATGTTCACGGGCATCATGTCGGCGTTCGATTCGGGGACGGGCTCCACCATGAGCGGCGTGGCCAGCCTCGTGGACGCGAATATCACGATGAAGACCTGGGACGACCTGTGGACGCTCGCAAGCTATGCGGCCGTGGGGCTGCTGTTGGCGCTGTTCACGGCGAAGCGGTGCGACCTGCTGGCGCTCGAGGACAAGACGGCGCGTTCGCTGGGCGTCGATGTGAACAAGAATCGCCTGGCCATCTCGGCCATCGCCGTGCTGCTGGCGTCCATCAGCACGGCCGTCATCGGGCCGATCAGCTTCCTCGGACTTATCGTGCCGCATATCGCGCGGTTGCTGGTGGGCACGGCGCATCGGGTGCTCATCCCGTACTCCATCGTGTTGGGGGCGTTCTGCCTGCTGTTGGCCGACACCATCGGCCGCACGGTGGCGGCTCCGTACGAAATCAGCGCCGCCGTCATCATGTCGATTGTGGGCGGTCCGGTGTTCATCCTGCTGTTGAGGAAGGCGCGCAACAACTATGGCGAATAACGTGTTCACGATACAGGGGCTGTCGTTCGCGTACGGCGATCAGCGCATCTTCGAAGGCCTCGACCTCGAGCTGCGCGAGGGCGTGGTCACCACGCTCATCGGCGCGAACGGCTCGGGAAAGTCCACGCTGTTCAACCTCATGACGAAGAACCTGAAAGCCCAGGCGGGCAGCATCTTCTTGCGCGGCGGCGACGTGGGACAGCTGCGCCTCAAGGATTTCGCGAAGCTCGTCGCCATCGTGCATCAGCGCAATACGGTGCCGGTTGACCTGGCCGTGGAGAAGCTCGTGGCGTACGGGCGCTTCCCGCATCGCGGCATCGGGCGCGCGGCGGACACCGACGAGGACGAGCGCATGGTGGCGTGGGCGCTGGAAACCACGGGCCTTGCGGATTTCGCCAGGCTTCCCGTCTCGTCGCTGTCGGGCGGCCAGGCGCAGCGTGCGTGGATTGCCATGGCGTTGGCGCAGGGCTCGCAGGTGCTGCTGCTCGACGAGCCCACCACCTTCCTCGATGTGCGCTACCAGCTGGACATTCTGCATCTCGTTCAACGGCTGAACCGGGAGTTCGGCATGACGGTGGTCATGGTGCTGCACGACGTGAACCAGGCGCTGCACTACAGCGACCACCTGGTGGCGCTTGCGGGAGGGCGCGTCGTGGCGCAGGGCGACCCGTGCGACGTGGTGACGCCGGCGCTGCTCGAGCAGGTGTACGACGTGGCGCTCGAGGTGACCACGGTGCGCGGCAGGCCGTTCGTGTTGCAGGTGTAAGCGTCGCTGAGGCTCATGCTTGTTGTTTCCCCGTGAAAAAACGGCAGGTGGCGGGGGTCGCTCTGGTTCGGTGCGCGGCCGTTTGGTATAGTGGACAGCCGATTGGGTTCATCACGCACGAGAAAGAGCACCATGTCGCTAATCGTTGCAAAATTCGGGGGCACGTCCGTCGCTTCGCCTGAGCGCATTCAGATGGTTGCGAAGAAGCTCATCGCGAAGAAGCAGGCGGGCCACCAGGTGGTAGCCGTGGTGTCCGCCATGGGCAAGACCACCGACGAGCTGGTAGGCCTCGCCGCCTCGCTCAACGACAATCCGCCCGCGCGCGAGATGGACCGACTGCTGTCCACCGGCGAGCAGGTATCCATGACGCTGTTGGCCATGGCCATCGAAGCGCGCGGCTACAAGGCCATGAGCTTCACGGGCCGCCAGGCCGGCATCGAGACGGACGGCACGCACGCGAAGGCCAAGATTATGATGGTGCACAACGAGCGCATCATGGAAGCCATCGAGCGCGGCATCATCGCGGTCGTGGCCGGATTCCAGGGCATCGACGCCAACGGCGACATCACCACGCTCGGTCGCGGCGGCTCCGATACCACGGCGGTGGCGGTGGCGCACGGGCTGGGCGCCGACGTGTGCGAAATCTACTCCGACGTGGACGGCGTGTACACGGCCGACCCGCGCGTGTGCCCGCGCGCCAAGAAGCTCGACGCCATTTCGTACGACGACATGCTGGAGCTGTCGAGCGCCGGCGCGGGCGTGCTGCAGATGCGCGCCGTCGAATTCGCACGCAAGTACGAGGTTGTCATCCATTCCCGTTCGGCGTTCTCCGATGCCGAGGGCACCTATATCAAGGAGGAAACCGACATGATGGAGGAAGCTGTCATCACCGGCATCGCCCACGACACGTCCGAGGTGAAGTTCACCATCCGCGGCGTGCCCGATATGACGGGCGTGGCTGCGAAGGTGTTCAGCGCGCTGGCGGGCAACGCGGCGAACGTGGACATGATCATCCAGAACATCTCCGAAGACGGTATCACCGACATCAGCTTCACGTGCCCCGGCGCCGACTTGGCGCGCGCGAAGGAGACGGTGGAGCGCATCTTGCCCGACATCAACGCGCGCGACTACGACGTGGACGAGGACATCGCGAAGGTGAGCCTCGTGGGCACGGGCATGAAGTCGTCGCCGGGCGTGGCGGCGCGCGCGTTCTCCACGTTGGGCGAGAACCAGATCAACATCCTGGCTATTTCGACGTCGCCCATCCGTCTGTCCGTGGTGGTGGACGGCGCGCAGGCCGCAGCCGCGGTGCGCTGCCTGCACAAGGCGTTCGATTTGGACTCCGACAGCGTGTTCGAGGAAACCCAGCTGTCCGCCGAAGAAATCGCCGCGAAGATGGCAAAAGGCCGCTAGTATTCTGCGCTGACGCCGTGCGGGATCCTTCGACTGCGGTGGCTTGCGCCGCCTTCGCTCAGGATGACAAACGCGATGATTGTCATCCTGAGCGAGCGTAGCGAGTCGAAGGATCCCCAGCGGCGCTAGCCGGCAAACCCAAGGAGGAGAGCAACCATGACATGGACGAAGGAGATGCCGGCGAATCCGGTGGTGGCGATTGCGGGGGCCACGGGCGCGGTGGGAGCCGAGTTTTTGCAGGTGCTGCACGATGTGGACTTCCCGGCTTCCGAGGTGCGGGCGCTCGCGTCGGCGCGCTCGGCGGGCAAGACGCTGCCGTTCTTGGGCTGCGGCCAGGTGCCGGCGGGCGACCTCGTGGTGCAGGAGATGACGCCGGAATCGTTCGAGGGCGTGGATATCGCGCTGTTCTCGTGCGGCGCGGGCGTGTCGAAGGAGATGCGCGAGGCCGTTGCCGCGGCCGGCGCCGTGATGATCGATAACTCGAGCGCGTTCCGCATGGACGAGGACGTGCCGCTCATCGTGCCCGAGGTGAATCCCGGCGACGCGGCGTGGCATAACGGCGTGATTGCGAACCCGAACTGCTCCACCATCCAGATGGTGGTGGCGTTGAAGCCGCTCTACGACCTGTCGCCCATCAAGCGCGTGGTGGTGTCCACGTACCAGGCGGCCAGCGGCGGCGGCGCGCCGGCCATGGCCGAGCTGTACGACCAGACGCGCGAATTCCTCGACGGCACGCCCGAGGACGAGCTCATCGTCGAGGTGTTCCAGCATCGCATTGCGTTCAACTGCATCCCGCATATCGACAAGTTCCTCGAAGACGACTCCACGAAGGAAGAGTGGAAGATGGTCGTCGAGACGAAGAAGATCATGGGCGACGAGAACATCCGCGTCGCCGCCACGTGCGTGCGCGTGCCCGTGCTGCGCTGCCATGCCGAGGCCGTGTACGTGGAGTTCGCCGACGAGGTGAGCATGGACGCCGCGCGCGCCGCGCTCGAGGCCTTCCCGGGCATCGTGGTCATGGACGACTGCGATACGAACACGTACCCCATGCCGGGCCTGCTCGCCGGCACGAACGAGACGTACGTCGGCCGCCTGCGCCGCGACGACACGGTGGATCACGGCCTGGCCATGTGGGTGGTGGCCGACCAGATTCGCAAGGGCGCGGCCCTCAACGCCGTGCAGATCGCCCAGCTGCTGCTGCCGTAAGGCGCGCTTCATACCGCACGCTCGCGACGGCCGCCCCACGGGCGGCCGTCGCGCGTGAGGAGGGGGCTACCAAGGCGCCTTGATGCGCCAGCCCGTGTCCGTTGTTTCGACGAACAGCAATCCTATCAGGAACAGCGCCGAGCATGCGCACCCTATAAAGGCGATGAGCGCCGTCACCCATTCAACTCCCGAATTCATCGCTCCAAGCTCCTTTCCGATGCGCACAGCGTACTGCGGCGAAGCTAAAGAAGCCGAAAAGATCCGGGCGCTGTTGCAAGGATTGCGTTAAGGGAAGGGGGGAGGGGGTCGCGTCGCCGCCCGCTGCCCTACAGCGCATCCTCCTCGGGGGCGACGGTGCGTTCGTTCACGAGATCGACGATTTCCTGCTTGCTGTGCACGTCGAGCAGGGCGTACACCTTCTTCGTGTGGGTGCGCACGGTGTTCTCCGAGATGAACAGCTTTTTCGCGATGGAGGGCACGTCGTAGCCGTGCACGAGCAGGTCGAGCACCTCGGTTTGCCGCTGCGACAGTCCGCGCTCCTGCGACAGCTGCGCGCACGCCTGCTGCAGCACGTCGACGCCGGCGGGCTGCGCCGCCGACGACTTCGCGCTCGCGTTCTTCCGCACGAGGATGAACATCACCAGCGAGCAGCCGTACAGCAACACGAACACGCTCGTGACGATTTGCGTCTCCTGTGACAGCGAGCTTGCGCCGATGAGGGTGGCAAGCCCCTCGCCGATGAGCCGCGACACGTACGTCACGCCGGCGAACAGGGAATACACGAACACGAGGCTGATGCGCTTCTCGCGCGCGATGGAGATGCACGACATCATCATGACGATGGAGAACAGGGTGAAGCCGAAGCTGCCCACGAACAGGATGAGCACGCGATAGCGCTCGGGGACGAAGGGGAACAGCAGAAACGCGGTGATGAGCACGGGAAACAGCACCACGTACGCCTTCGAGATGGTGGTGGCGCGGTCGAGCGCCAGCCACACGATGGCGAGGACGGCGGCCGACAGCAGGTTTGCCGAGAACACGATGACGCAGTTGTCGAGGAAGGCAAGCTCGCCGGTGAAGGCCACCGACCCCAGCACGGGCGACACGATGCCAATCATGATGATGCACAAAAGCGGCTTCCAGAACTGCCCGCGCACGTTGCGGTAGGCGGCGGGCGCCTCGAGCGGGTCGAGCTCGGCGGGGTCGTCGCCGCGGAAACGCAGCGCCACGAACAGCAGCACGAGGTTGCAGAACACGAGCACCGACACGGTGAACAGCAGCCCCGACTGCCCGAACGCGAAGAACAGCCCGAACGGCAGCAGCGACAGCACCGATCCCAGGATGATCTGCTTCTTCGCCTCGCGCAACACACTGAGCGACAGCACCTTCTCCCAACTGATGAAGCAGCAGGTGGTGCCCAGGCCCACGAGCACGCCCGACGCGCTGAGCATGGGAAGCGACCAGGTGAGGAAGTAGCCCAGCAGAAAGATCATGCCGGCCGACATGAGCAGCACCGCTTCCACGAACGGCGCGCGGTTGAACAGGTGCGGGAAGCGCGTCGTGCCCAGGAAGTAGCCGAAGAACGCCACGATGTTGCTCACGTACAGCGGGGTGCTCCAATACGCCTGCGCGTTCTCGCCGAACACCGATTGCGGCAGAAACGAGAAGCCCCACAGGGAAAACGAGTTCATGGCCAGGAAGGATGCAAATCCTATCCCGACCAAAAACAGCTGAGCTTTTCTGGTATGCGCCATATCCCCTCCCGAGCGCTTATTGTAGGCGAAATTTCGGTGCGATGCCCGTTCGCGACGGCTAAAAGTTGAGGCGCGAGCGGGCCGTTTGCGGAATTCACCTGATCCATGTGACCCCTTGCGCGGCGAAACACCAGCCCCGTGTGAGCGCATGGCCGGGCGTTCGGTGCAACACTGAGGGCAGGTTCCGGCATCGATCACAGGAGGGAAAGACATGGAACTGAATCGTCGAGATTTTCTCAAAGGGGCATTGGCAACCGGCGCATTGGCGGCCACGGGGACCGCGCTTGCGGCCTGCTCGCCAGCGGGCGGCGCATCCGGCGGCTCCGACGCGAAGGCGACGGGCGCCGAAGGCTCGTCGTCCGCGTCGGGCAGCGTGCTGACGGCCGACAACTACCAGGACATGAAGTGGAGCTTCGAGATTCCGCCCGAGCCGGTGGCCGACGCGGACATCGCAGAGACGTACACGCACGACATCGTCATCGTGGGCGCGGGCATGGCCGGGCTGTGCACGGCCGTTTCCGCAGCCGAGCAAGGGGCCGACGTCATCGTGTTCTCGGCAAGCTCGAAGCCCATCTCGCGCGGCGGATCGAACCACGCCATCGGGTCGAAGTACCAGAAGGAGAAGGGCATCGACTACTCGCCCGAGGCCGCGCGCGAAATCGTGAAGGCCGAGCAGACGGCCGGCACGTACCTCATGGACAAGAAGAAGTGGGAGCGGTGGATCAACCATTCCGGCGAGTCCATCGACTGGACCATCGACCACATGGAGAAGCAGGGCCTCAAGTGCTGCCTCGAGCCGGGCTACACCGACCCCGACGGCACCATCACCGTGCCGCCCGCGTCGCACAACTTCTACACCGACGAGCAGCCCTTCGGCGCCCTGTTCGGCGCACCGCTCGAGGCGCAGGCCTACGCGAACATCTTCACCGACGACTTCGGCGGCGAGATTCACTACAAGACGGTGGGGCAGTACCTCATTCGCGACAACGACAACACGGGCCGCGTGTCCGCCGTGGTGGCGCAGCGCGAGGACGGGTCGTACGTGAAGTACGTGGCGAACAAGGCCGTGGTGCTGGCCACGGGCGACTTCTCCAAGAACCCCGACATGATGGCGAAGTACAGCCCGTGGGCCTGGGAAAACTTCAAGGACTCGCTCACGTTCGGCGATGTGGACTACGATGCCGAGCTCGTGTACTCGGGCCTCATGCCGGGCGACGGGCAGAAGATGGGCCTGTGGGTAGGGGCCGCATGGCAGAAGACGTACCCGGTGCCGCCCATGATCAACGGCGGCGCGTCGGGCCCGGCGCACGGCGTGATCTCCAACTTCTGGGGCCTCAACATGGACATCCACGGCGAGCGCTACCAGAACGAATGCACGAACTTCGCGTACGGCGCCATCTCGGTGCTGCAGCTTCCGCAGAAGACCGCGTACGCGGTGTGGGACAAGGCGTACGCGTACACGCAAGACGAATGGGAAGCGTTCGGCTGCTGCATCGACTACGAGAACGGCATCATGCCGAGCACGCCCGAGGAGATGATCGCGTCGTGGGACGCGGCTGCCACCGAGGGCAAGTCGTCCATCGGCACGGGCGCGACGTACTACAAGGCCGACACGCTCGAAGAGCTGGTCGAGCAGATGGAGGGCATCGACAAGGAGCAAGCGCTTGCCACCATCAAGCAGTACAGCGCCTACGCCGAAGCCGGCCTCGACGAGCAGTTCCACGTGAACCCCGACATCCTGTACCCCATTTCCACGCCGCCGTTCTACGCGACGAAAATCACGGGCGCGACGTTCCTCACCGTGTGCGGCGGCCTGCGCACGAACGATAAGATGCAGGTGTGCGAAGAGGACGACACGCCCATCGAGGGCCTGTACAACACGGGCATCATGACGGGCGACTTCTACGCGAACACGTACAACTTCGTCATGCCGGGCCAGAACCTCGGCGCGGTGTGCGGCACGCTGTCGTACCTGCTCGGGCGCGATCTCGCCGAGCTGTAGCACCCTCATTCTCCCCAGCCCATTCCTCCCTCCGCTGCGGTCGCCCTTCCCGGGCGGCCGCAGTTCGTGTGGGAGATGTTTCACGTGAAACATCTGTACGCTATACTGGGCGGATGGTGCGCGGTGCATTGTGCGCGACGGCACGACGACGGCGGAAGGATTGCAGATGACCGAGTGGGAGAAGATGCTGGCGGGCGAGGTGTACGACTGCGGAGACCCGCAGTTGATGGCGCGTTGGCACGAGGCGAAGAACCTCACGCGCGACTACAACCGCACCGATTCGGAGGATTTGGCGGAAAAGGACCGCATCCTCGGCGAGCTGCTGGGCGGGCGCGGCGCGCGCCTGTGGATTGCCGCGCCGTTCTACGCGGACTACGGCAGCAACATCTTCTTCGGCGACAACTGCGAGGTGAACATGAACTGCCTGTTCCTTGACGACAACAAGATTGTCATCGGGGACAACGCCCTCATCGCCCCCGGCGTGCACATCTACACGGCGTTCCATCCGCAGCGGGCGCAGGACCGCTTCGGCGAGCCACGCGAAGACGGGTCGTTCGCGTTCTGCAAAACCCTTACGGCGCCCGTGACTATTGGCGACAACGTGTGGGTGGGCGGCGGCACCGTCATCCTGCCGGGCGTGACCATCGGCGACAACGTGGTGATCGGCGCCGGCAGCGTGGTGACGAAGGACGTCCCCTCGAACACGGTGGCCTACGGAAACCCCTGCCGCGTCATGCACGACAACCGGTGAGCTTGTCTGGTCGCGGTATACTGGGGGCATGAAGAAAACGAGACTGGATACGCTGCTGGTTGAGCAGGGGTACTTCGCCGATGCGGGCGCGGCGCTGCGCGCGGTGCTCGCGCACGAGGTGAAGGTGGACGACGTGTACGCCACGAGCGCGGCGGTGCGCGTGGCGCCCGATGCGGACATCGTGGTGAAGAACCGCAAGCGCTTCGTGTCGCGCGGCGGTCACAAGCTGCAGGGGGCGCTGAACGCGTTCGGCCAGGACGTGCGGGGCCTGCGGTGCCTCGACATCGGTTCGTCCACCGGCGGCTTCACCGACTGCCTGCTGCAGGCCGGCGCGGGAAGCGTGGCGTGCGTCGACGTGAACTACGGGCAGCTGGCGTGGAAGCTGCGGCAGGACGAGCGCGTGGCCGTGTTCGAGCGCGTGAACATCAAGCTGGCCGACCCCGCCGAGCTGGGCGCGCCCTTCGACGTGCTCGTGGCCGACCTCAGCTTCATCGGCCTCGCGGCGCTCGCGCCCACGTTCGCGCGCTTCTCGCAGCCGGGCACGGTGTTCATCGGTTTGGTGAAGCCGCAGTTCGAGTCGCATGCGGGCGAGACGGACCGCGGCGTGGTGCGGGACGAATCGGTGCGGCAGCGCACGGTGGACGAGGTGCGCGACGCCCTCGTGGATGCCGGGTTCGACGTGACCGGCGTGGTGGAATCGCCCATCACGGGCCCGGAGGGCAACGTAGAGTACCTCGTGCGCGCCGTGTTCTCGGGGCGGGGAAGCGTGGTCGGCGCGTGACGAAGGGCGATTTCAAGTCGTTCGCGGCGACGTACCTGCCGGGGTTCTCGTTCTCGTTTCTGGGGACGGGTCTCGTGCTCGTTTGGATTCAGTGCATCCTCTACGCGCGCTACATCTGGGTCGATTCGGGCCTGACCACCGTCGCCATCAACTTCGCCCGGTGCGCTTGCATCGTGGTGCTGGGCGCCATCGCGCTGCGCCGCGCGTTCTCGCCGAAGTTCCAAACCGCGCTCAGCTGGATATCCGCTGTGCTCATGACGGCGGGCAGCCTGCTGTTCTTCGTGCAATCGCTGTTCCCGTCGCTGCCGTTCACCATGGCGGCGGCCGTGTGCTCGGGCGTGGGCCTGGCCTGGGGCGGCGGCATGTGGATCACCTTCTACATACGGCTGGGCCTGCGCGAGGCGCTGCTCGTGGCATTCGCATCGCTGGCGCTGTCCACCACCATCGGCATCTTCATCGGCGTGGTGGAGGAGAGCACGGCGTTCTTCATCAGCATGCTGTTGCCCATGGTGACGCTCGTGATGTTCTTCCAGGCGCAGAAAACGCTCGATGTGCGCGAGGCACGGGGCGTTGTGGCGCCGCCTCCCGACAACGTGTACGCCGCGGAGCCGCGTTCGACCATCGTGCGCCTCGTGGTGGGCATCGCCTTGTTCAGCTTCGTGCTGGGCGTGTCGCGCGGGTTCCCGTTCGGGGAATCCATCAAGCTGTCGCCCCTCTTCCACTTTGTGCAGCACCTCGGCGTGACGGCCATCGGATTGGGCATCATCTGGTGGGCGCTCGTGAAAGGGCGCGGCGTGAAGTTCTCGGTGCTGTGGCAGGCGCAGCTGGCCGCACTGGCCGTGGGCGTCATCCTGCTGTCGACGCTCGACCCGCTCGTGAGCGAGGTGGGCGCGACGCTCATCGCCATCACGAACCTGTTTCAGGTGGGCTTCTTGTGGTTCGTGTCCTACGACGTGGCGCGGCATCGCGCGCTGCCGCCGTATCTCATCCTGGGTTTCTTCTGGTTCCTGCACCTGTTCTTCCGCGAGAGCGGGCGGCTGGTGATGTGGTGGCTCGGCGGGGCAGGCGACATGGAGGAAATGCTGATCATCGCCGGTATGGTGTGTCTGCTTGCCGTGAGCGTGGGGTTCCTGCTCACCGATTCCATCCCGCGCGTACGACCGCTGTTCGCCGAGGTGTGCGGGCGCTGCCGTTTCCGGCAGGAGACGGAGGCGGCCCTGCGCGAAGGGCGCTTGGCGCACGTTGACGAGCGCGTGTGGCGTCCCGAAGCGCCGGCGACGGCCGACTCGTGCGCGGACGGGCCCGACCCGCGCGAGGCGTTCGTGCGCGAGCGCTACGGGTTGACGAATCGGGAGGCCGAGGTGCTCATGCTGCTGGCCGAGGGCCGCAGCTCGTCCTACATCGCCGGCGAGCTCGTGCTGTCGGAAAACACCGTGCGCAGCTACGTGAAGAACATCTATCAGAAGCTCGACGTGCACTCCAAGCAGGACGTCATCGACTTCGTGAAGGCGCTGTAGCGCCACGCGCTCCCCGCATGGGACGAGCCCCGCCTGTTGGTAGGCGGGGCTCGCGGGAGGGGAGGGATGTCGAGAGGTGCGCGGTGCGCGGGCGGTTAGGCGTTCGCGATGGCGCTGCGCGCGGAGATGCGGCCGAAGATGAGGCACTCGGCGATGTTGCCGCCGCCCTGGTACACGCCGCTCCATACCGAGCCGAACTCGCCGGCGCTGTACAGACCGGGGATGGGTTTGCCGTCCGGGTCGAGGATCTCGCCCTGGGCGCTGCGCACGGGGCCGCCGTCGGTGTTGAGGAACGAGGGGCAGCACAGCTGCGCGTAGAACGGCGGCGTGGCCACGGGCGTCAGGGTCTTGGCCGGGCGGTGGAAGTACACGTCAACGCCGTTGTCGCAGCATTCGTTCCACTGGTTCACCGTGGTGGTCAGCTCGTCGGCCGGCACGCCCATCTGCGCGGCAAGCTCTTCGATGGTGTCGGCGGCGTAGGCCAGCTTGTCGGCAACGGGGTCGCTCGTCGTGTCGGCGGGAATGGCGCCCGCTTCGAGGCCCGCCTGGTCGAACACGAACCATGCCGTACGAGGCTGCGCGAGGTGGGGCCACTCGCCGCCGATCTGCATGTGCCCGTGACGGCTGCCCACGGCCACCGACGGGTCGTCCCTATACTCGATTTCGGACTTGTTGCTGTAGCCGTCCCAATCCATGTAGTAGCGGCGGCCGTTCACGCCCACGGTGATGCCGTACTGCTTCGGGCAGGGCGAGATGATCTGGTTGTTCGTGAACTTCGTGTTCTCCAGGTCGCGCCCGGCCATCCAGAAGCCGGCCACGTGCTCCATGTGCCAGAAGTCGGCACCGATTTTCATGCAGGCCTTGTGCCCGTCGCCCGTGTTCAGCTCCTCGACGGCCGGATGCGCACCGCCCTGCCCGACGAAGTCCTGGCGCATGGTGGGGTTGGCCTCGAAGCCTCCCGTGCACATGATGACGCCGCGGTTCGCCTTGACGTTCTTGCCGTCGATGACCGCGCCCAGGATGCGCTTCGTGGACGGGTCCTGAATGAGCTCCTCGAGGGGCGCGCCCGTGCGGTATTCGATGACATCGCTGTGATCGGCGATGACGCGGTCGAGCAGTTTCGTGATGTGCTTGTCGCCCTTGATCTCGGCGTCTTTCTTGCCGGCGATGGTCAGCTTGCCCAGCGAATAGCAGTGCTCGAACTCAGGCCACTCGGGCGTGGACGCGAGCGGGTCGTCCTTCGTGGTGGGGGCGATGACGGACGCTTCCTCGAGCACGCCGCCCAGCGTGTCGAACACCCAGGGGTAGTTTTCTACGGCGCCCTTGGCGTACGCGGCAATCACGTCGTCGGGCGTGGTGCCCTCCTCGCCGCGCATTTCCAGCATGTACTGGTTGAACGCGTCCTCGTCCTCGGCGTACACGACGGTGCCCTTGCAGTACGGGCTGTTGCCGCCGGGCATGGTGCCCTTCTCGGCCAGCAGGCACGTTGCGCCGTCGCCCTCGAGCGCGACGGTGATGGCCGCGGCCTGCCCGGCGCAGCCCGCGCCGACAACCACGACGTCGAACTCTTCGTCCCACTTCGTGTCGGCGCCAGCGGCCGTGGAAGCGGCTTCGCTGCCGCTCGCGCCGCCGCCTTGCGGCGCGCATCCCACGATGCCGAGCCCTGCGGCACCGGCAAGCGCCACGCCGGCCGTCTTCAAGAACGTGCGGCGGCTCTGCTTGAGCAGGTTCGTGCTGTCTTCCATGATGGTTCCTCCCTGTTGCGACGATGCTGCTGATGCAGCCTTCCGGCCCGTGCGCATCCATCCGCTCCCCGCCGATTGCTCGGATGCTGCGATGGTTCCCACGCATCGGACAAGGAGTATGCTATCCATCGCGGCGAACATGCGGCACACCCTAAGTGCAGCGTTTTGATAGGGAATGCCCGCACCCCCGCATTTTGCGGGGTCGTGCATGATAAGGTATATGATCTGGGAAAACGGAAAGGACGGCCATGATGAGCACCCTGTTCACCCTGTGCTGCGCGCTTTCGGCGGCGTGATCTTCGGGTTTTTGGCGGGCGGCTTGAAGATGCGGGCCCATGCCCGACAGCCCGAGAAACATCGCTACAGCGAGGCGCAGTACCGCAAGAGCGCGGCGTTCAGGAAGAACGTGTCGGCGGTGCTCAAGTACGTCACCATGATCATGCTGGCGCTGGGCTTCGTCTGGTGCGGGTACTATCTGGTGCTGGGGGCGGTGGACGCGTCGCAGGCCGAGTACGCTACCGCTATGTCGCAGCTCATCGTGTCGGTGCTGACCATCGTGTCCATCGTGTTCGCGTTCTCCGAGTTCATGCGCGCTTCGTTTCAGCGCGATGCGGAGGAGCGGCTGGCGTTAGGAAAGGACGATCGTCATGAGCGTGATCGGTAACATACTGTGGTTCATATTCGCGGGATTCTGGCAGGGCGTAAGCTGGCTGCTCGTGGGGTTGCTGTGGTGCATCACCATCGTGGGCATTCCCGTGGGCACGCAGTGCTTCAAGATGGCGGGGCTCGCGTTCTTCCCCTTCGGCAAGGAGGTGGAGTACGGCGGCGGCGCGGGGTCGGCGGTGCTCAACGTGCTGTGGTTCATCTTCGGCGGCGTGTTCTTGGCGCTTGAGGCCCTGCTCAACGGCGTGCTGCTGTGCATCACCATCATCGGCATCCCCTTCGGCATGCAGTGCTTCAAGCAGGCGAAGCTGGCGCTGCTGCCCTTCGGCGCGGTGGTGCGCGGGAAGTAGGGGAAGGTTGCGAGGCCGGCAAGCGCACGGCACGGACGCTTTCGCTGCACATTCGGGCGAGGCATTGCGAGATAGCCACCACGATGCTCGGTAGGGCGAAGGCCCGCTCGCATGGCGTCGCGGGCGAGCCTTCAAGGAGGAAGAGAGGATGCTACAATACGTATGCGCTAGCGGAGTTGGCGGAGATGTAACCCCATGTCGCTGCGTTGCCGAGTCCGCAACCTCCTTGGCCGCCGGCCGAGCTTTGACGCATGCCAATTGCTTCACCGCCTGCGTACAGGCCCGGTATGGGTTTTTCACTTTCGTCGAGAACGTTGCCGTCTTCGTTTACGCGCATTCCGCCCGTGCACTGCAGCTGGTAGGGTACGGTTTTGATCGCATAGAGGATGCCGGTTAGCTTCTGCATGCCTTCGCGCCCGAAGTCGGGATCGACGCCCTCGTCGCAGTGGTCGTTGTACGTTTCGATGGTGTCGACGAACGCGGCGGCATCGATGCCGGCCGATTTGGCGAGCTCTTCTGCCGAAGCGGCCTTCCACGCCACTTCGCCCTTGTCTATCAAACTGTTCAGCAAATCAACGCTTTGCCAGGGCGTGAGCTCCCCTTCAAGGTAGCTGGTGAGTACGATGGGACGGAGCCCGTCGATGAGCTGGGCTTCGGAAAACACGACGAACCCGATATTGTCGCTCGCTTTACCCCAAGCCGCTTTGGCGAGAAGCGGCTTGTCCTCGTTCGCCATACGGGTTCCTTCTTGGTTGATCCATATGATGCCGGGAAGCTTGAGGTTTGCTTGGTACCGCATTTCGAATCCGGCGTTCGGAATGCCACCGGCGTACGGCGCGTACACGGCTCGCTCGATCATCTTCGCGCCTGCGTTCTCAGCGAGCTCCCAACCATGGCCGGACGCCGTGGAGGGGGAGCAGCTGCCGCAATTTTTGTACGGCATCATCTCCTGATTGTGGCTGTAGCCGCCCGTGCCCAAAATGACGGCCTTGAACGGAAATTCCTTGACGTCTCCGTTGGCATAGGTGATTTCCAGGCCGGAAACGGCGCCACCGTCGTCTTTCAGGATGCTCGTCGCGCGCGACTCCAAGATGATGGAGGCGTTTCCCTTTTGGACCTCGTCCTGGATGATTTCGATCAGCGCCATGTCCATTGCACCTCCCCCGTTGTTCACGCCGTAGATACGCGGCTCGTCGGGCGGGGTGTACAGACCGTAGCCGCCCTTGCGTTCGCCGAAGTCGACGTTGACATACGTGTCGAGCCAATCCATGAGCTCTCCCGACGTCTCGGCGTACGTGCGCGTGTTCTCGGGGAAGGGGACGACGGCCGGATCGTCGCTGCCTTGGGTGAGGAAGGAGTAGAACTTCTCAGGAGAGTCCTCTATTCCCTCGGCGCGCTCCATGATGGTACCCGCGCCGGTTATCCAGCCGTCTGAGACGCAGGATGATCCGCCCAGGTGGGCCGTTTCTTCGAACAGTGCGACCGTTTTGCCGTTTTGAAGCGCGCGCACGGCTGCGGTGAGTCCTGTCAGCCCGCCTCCGACAACCGCGATGTCTGCCTCGATCGGGTCTTCCGGCACGATGCCGGTCTCCTTGCCGGTCTTCGCCAGATCGCTCTCGCTCAATCCCGCTTGTGAAAGCGCGTCGGCGATTGCCTCCTTCAGTCCGAAGCTCGTGATTGTGGCGCCTGTCACCGCATCGACGTCGAGGGACTGGTTGCGGATGACCAGTTGCGGAATGCGCGACAGTGCGGAGTTGGCGATCATCGGGGTCTCGTGCTGCTTGACGACATCGATGGAAGTGATCGCGGTGCCGGAGATGCCTACCTTCACCAGGATGTTTCCCATCCGGCCGGATCCCGAACCGGTGTAGATCATCGCATCGCCGGTAGCAAGCGCGTCTGCGTCTGCGGCTGACGATGCGCCGGTGGGCGCGCATCCTGCCAAGCTCAGTGCCGAAACGGCGCCGATGGTTGCGGCTCCTGTCAGGAAACGGCGACGGGTGAGTCCGGTCGTGGATGATGATCTTGCTGCGATGTTCATGGTTCCCTCCTTGTTCACGGTTTACTTCTGCGCCGTCGCACATGCTTGTGCCGGCTCTGAGCCTGTTATAATCGGGTTCGGCAATCTCGCCCATCGCTGCGATGTGGTGATAATCGGTTTCGCGACCTGACGGCCACCCTCGCCCCGATCTGGTGAGGGTGGCTTTTGACCTGGAAAGATAGAAGGAAACTCATGGTGAAGCTCGGGTCTGACAGCGTTGGTGCCCTGGTGAGATCCTATGCGAAAGGCCCGCTCGGCCTTTCGTTTCTAATGGCTTGGATCTACGGGACGTTCTACTCCTCGATGGTGTGGAGCGGTGAAAACGTAGCGATATCAGAGCTTCCTTGGATCGCGTCGATGCTGCTTTCGGGACTCCTGGGTCTCGTCGGCTTCTTCGCGTGCAGACGACGGTCGGCGGTCATGCTCGAATCGAGACGATGGCTGCCTATCGTTGCGGCTTTGCTCTGCGCTTTTGGTATGGTGCTCGTCGGGCTTTGCCGACGCTACGAGGTTGCTTCACCTCTCGTCATCGTGCTGTGTGTGATCCCCGTGGCTGGGGGATTCTCGTTGCTCACGGTGCTGTGGGGAAGCAGGGTTTCACGGTATGACGAAGCGATGATCGAGTTCTCGGTACCGATGTCGTTCATAATCGCACGGATAATCTACGCCGCCCTTGGCTTGCTCGATCCGTTTGCGTCATTTGCCGTCATGGTCGCACTGCCTTTCGTTTCGGCTGCCTTTTTGCGTTTCCGTTCGTCGTCGAGCGAAGATTTGGAAAGGGTTCGCGCAACTTCAAGCGTGCAGACCGGTGGTTCGATCAGCACGATCCGTCCTTTCTCGGAGACGCGCGGCATCGTTGCGGCGACCGCCATGCTCATGGTGTTTCGGTTCGGATACGGCGTGATTCGCATTGCCGCGGACGGTCCTGCTGCGCAAGGATGGTGGTACGTCCTGCTGATGCTGTTCGTTCCCGTAACGGTGTTCGGGGTGTTCGTCGTGCTCGCGCTCACGTCCGCGCGTTCCATCACGTCTTCCCTTGTAACGCGTTGGACGCTCCCCGTGCTGCTGCTCGCTTTCGCCCTTGTGCCGGTAGACGCGTCGGTCGGGCACCTGTGGTCACGTCTGGCCAATTCCGTTGTTTCCATCGTTTTGCAGGCGTTCTTCTGGATATTGCTGGCGAAGGTGGCCCATCGCCATCCTGGAAGCGCCCCCTTTTTCTTTTCGTGCTACCTGATCGGGCTGGGGCTGGGCATGGCATTCGGCGAATGTTGTGGTTTGCTGGCGGCTTCGCTGTTGGGCGAGACGCTTGCTCAGCTGTCTTTGCCGTTCGTCGCTGCCGCGGTGGTAGCCGTGGTGATGGCGCTCGAAGAGCGATCTCGCTCGTTCGGGGTTGAAGGGGATGTCCGGACGACGAGCGAAAGTCGCGCGGGGCAGCTAGCTGAAGACGGAGTGGTGGATGCGCTTGACGCGATGCTGAGCGACCAGGCGCGGCGCATGGCCGTGTCATACAAGTTATCGCCGCGTGAAGAGGAGATCGTCGCGTATCTCCTGGCGGGAAGGAATCGCCCCTACATCCGCGATACCCTTTTCATCTCGCTGAATACCGTGAATACCCATATCAAGAACGCGTTCGCGAAAATGGATATTCACTCGCAGCAGGAGCTGTTGGATATAGCGCGCGCCGAGTTTCCTACCCGACTGCCCGAGCGGTCCAGCTCGCATCCGAATTGGCGCGCGAAGCGGATTCGATGAAGCTTGCTTCTCGCCGACCCGTGGCTGAGCTCCGGGGCTTTACGCTTGCTGCTCGAAGAGCACGAGCAGTTCTTCCTTGTTGCCGGTCTGCGTTTTCTGGTAGATGTGCCGCAGGTGCGTTTTGACGGTGTTCTTCGAGATGAACAACGCTTCGGCCACGTAATCGAGGCGGTGCCCCGTCACCCACAGCTCGAGGATTTCCCGCTCGCGCGCCGTGAGCCCGGCGGTGTCGGCCATGCGGTCGAGACGTCGCTGCAGCACCTCCTCGGCGTTGACGATCACTTCTTTCGGCTGGTCGCTCGTGGCGAAGAAGTACATGCTGGGCACCAGCATGAGCAGCGCGAGGATGGACAGCGCAGCCGGGTCGAGCGGGGCCGCCATGCCGATGCCGGTGCCGGCCGCGCGCCCGAGCTCGCCGGCGATGAGGCCGAGCCCGCAGATGAGAAACGGGCTGACCCGCGTCTTCTGCGCGATGTCGAGCAACACGAACCACATGGCGATGGACACGCACTGCTGCGTGGCCAGGATGACGCAGTGCTGCGCCACCTTGAAGGGGGTGGACGTCGTACCCGAATCTGCACCGATGAACAGGCCCGATAGCGCATAGCATACGGCCATGATGCCCACGAACACCATGAGGGCCTTCTGGAAATCGCCCTGGCGCTTCGAGGCGAGCAGCAGCAGGATGAGCACGGCGGCCACCGCATTGCCGCCGATGATGGACCACCACGAGATGAACCCGCCCGCCTCGGCCGATCCCGGGAGGATGGCGCTTGCGGCGAGGGCGCAGAAGATGCCGGCGAGGAACTTCCACGACGGCTGCATCGTGCGCACGTTCCACGAGGGCGCCTGGTAGGGCGGCACGGACGGCGAGCGGCGCAGCACGATGATGAGCAGCACCGAGCCGAGCGGCAGCAGCTTCATGAACGCGAACGACCATGCGGGCGGCAGCACCTGCACGAGCGCGAGCACGACGACGGCAAGCGCGAGCGAGCCGGCGGTGCGGCTGATGATGGTGCGCAGGGGCAGCTGCGCGTACGCCTCGCTCCATGCCAGGTCGATGACCGGCAGCACGAGGGCCGATAGCAGCAGGTCGACGGCGAGGAACTGCTGCGGAAGCACGCCGGCGGCCGTGAGCGGGTAGCCGAGCCCTCCCACGATCTCGACGGCCATGGCCGCGACGATGACGCCGGAATGCAGGCGCGCGGGCGACAGTCTCCGGTAGAGCAGCGTGGTGAGGCACGCCGAGCAGGCAAGCGCGCAGAAGAACGCGAAGCGCGTGGCGACGAGCGCCCCTTCGTCGGTGAATCCGCCGCCCAGCGACGGCGTGGGCGACAGGACGAGCAGCAGGGTGGCCAGATACAGGCCCCTGCCGATGTACAGCCACGATGCGGCCCCTTGTTCGCGCGCCAAGCGCCCCTCCTTCTCCGCTCCCTCCGGGAGCTTCCATTATAGGCAAAAACGGCGCGGACGCGACGGCAAGACGAAGGCGCGGCCCGGAGGGGCCGCGCCTGATGGTTCGGGCTGAGGGAGGGGGAGCCCGAACGCTTCGGGGGAGGGTGCGGTTACGCCTTCTGCTGCTCGATGTCCTCGGGCTTCGTCGTTGCGAGGCGATGGCCCAGCAGCACGCCTTCGGTCATGCACAGGCCCAAGCTCATGCCGCTGATGGGCGTGCAGTAGTTGACGATGTAGCGGTTGCCCGAGTTGTTGCCGGCCGCATACAGGCCGGGGATGGGGAAGAGGTCGTCGTCGAGCACGCAGCCGTTGAAGTCGGTGTCGAGGCCGGTGGTCTGGCACAGCCCGACGTAGATGTCCTCGGCGTTGCCGGTGACCGCGTAGAAGGGCGGCGTGGTGAGCGGCTTCATGATGCGCGCGTCCATGGCGAAGTCTTCGTCGAAGCCTGCTTCGGCGTACTGGTTCCACTTCTCGAACTCGGCCAGGGCGTTCGCCTTCTGCTCGTCGTTGTAGCATCCGATCTTGTCAAGCAGCTCCTCGAAGGTGTTGGCGCAGTACACGCCCTCCTTGCTGGGTTCTGCGGAGGAGGGGTCGAGGGCGGCCATCTGCTCCTGCAGCGGGTCGATGCCGTGGAACGTCACCTTCGAGGTGAGGTTGATGGCGCCGTGCGCCGGGGGCATGCAGGCGATGGTGTCGAGGTAGTTCGCGTCGGCCACCGAGATGATGACGCCCTTCGGCTGACGGCTCGACTGGTACCCGGAGCCCTCGGTGCCGCCCGAGCACTCGTTGCAGAACCGCAGGCCGCGCTGGTTGAGCAGCATGAAGCCCGGTCCCCACGGCGTGGTTTCCCACGGGCCCGATTGGCCGGTGTTCATGCCCGTGCGCGGGCCGGCCTCCACGTGTCCGCCGGCCCACACGCCCAGCTTGATGCCCGCGCCGTCTTTGACGCCCATGCCGCCCGACGTGGCCAGCTCGATGTTGCCGTAGTTCTCGGCCAGGTGGCGGTACTCGTCGTTGATGTCGCGCAGCATGTCCTCGTTGGACTGGAAATCGCCCGCCGTCAGCACCACGCCGCGCGTGCCGGTGTAGCGCACGTAGCTGTCGTCGTCCTGCTTGCGTGCCACGACGGCCACCACGCGTCCGGCGTCGTCCTTCTCGAGGTACTCCGCGTACGTGTTGAAGTTCCAGACGGCACCCTCTTCGATGGCCTTCTCGCGATGGTGCGTCATGACGAGCGAGCCCCATTCCCAATCGGCGCCGCCGCCCGTGACGGGACGGTGCACGATGGTGGACTTGTAGAATTGGTAGCCCGACGGGTCCATGACCATGCGGTCGTCGGCTTCGGCCGAGTAGAGGTTCACGCGGTCGGTGTTGTGATAGAAGTCGGGGTCCACCTCGTCGATCTCGGAAATGCTCCAGTCCATGATCTGGCCGGAGTAGTCCACGAAGTTGCGGATGAGGCGCTGGTTGCTGCGGTTGGCGTTGCGCACGAGCCAGTTCGTCATGAAGTTGGCCTTCTCGATACGGTCGGCGCCGCGCTCGAGGGCCCACTCGCTGTTGACGATGGCCACCTCGCCGCCGATGTAGAAGAAGCTGTCCTCGGGCTGCGCTTCCACCACGCACACGCTGGCGCCCTGCATGGCCGCCGAGCGCGCCGTCCACGTGCCCGCCTGCCCGCCTCCTACCACCACGATGTCGAAGGTGCCGCCGTCGGCGATGCTCGCTTCGTCGACGGGCTCGGGCGCGACGCGCCAGTCGGCCGCAGCCTGGCTTTGCCACCGGTGCTCGGGTGCGGCGCTGCCGTCGTTTTCGGCCGCATTCGCGCTGCTGGCCGATTTGGGCGCGCATCCCGCGAGCGTGCCTGCCGCCGCGGCCAAGCCCGTCACCGCGGCGCCGGTGAGGAAGCTGCGTCGAGACAGGCCGTGCGTGCCGTGCTGTTGTTTGCGTTCCATGGTGTTGGTCCTTTCGTCCCCATCTTGGCCCTCCTGTTCGCCGCCTCCCTCGTCGTGCGAGGGGCGGCGGCGCTGCCAAGGTTCGAGGTGCATCATGCCGATGAGGCGCGCCGAGCGCGTCATTCCTCAGAGGTGAAATTGCCTGCGAACAGGAAAAACGAAAGATCACCCCTGAGGCATGACGCGTTTTTCGATCGCGTTGCGATGGTTCGCCGCTCCGGCAACGTATTCGAGCGCCGGGATTTGTTCGTGTACGATGAGGGCATGAGCCGAACGAACGACAAACCACCCGTTGCGCTGCGCACGCTGCACTTTTACTGGCAGGTGACGGCGCTGCAATGGCCCCTGTTCCTGTGCGCCGTGCTGGTGACGATGGGCTTCGTCTTCTTTCTGTCGTACATGAACCCCTTCATCATGGGCAAGATCATCGACCTCGTGAGCGCCGGGCGCGTGGAGCCCGATCAGGTGCTGCCCGTGTTCGGGCCGCTCATGCTCGCGCTCGTGGGCGTGAACGTGCTGGGGCAGGCGTGCAGCAAGCTGCAGGATTACTTCGCCTCGAAGGTGGAAATCCGCGCGTCGTACGAACTGGCCACGCGCACGTTCGACACGCTGTCGAACCAGTCGATGACATTCCATTCGAACCGCTTCGGCGGCTCGCTCGTCAGCCAGGCGCAGAAGTTCCTCAGCGCGTACACCCTGTTCATGGACAGTTTCGTGTATGCGGTCATCCCTATCGTGTGCGGCGCGGTGTACACGGTGGTGCTGCTCACGCCGCTCGTGCCGGCGTACGTGGCGCTGCTCGTGTGCCTGCTGGCGGTGTACGTGTTGGTGGCATACAAGCTGTACAAGCGCATCCTGCCGCTCAACGAGCAGACCGCCGCGGCGCAGAACACGCTGTCGGGCGAGCTGTCCGACAGCATCACGAACATCCTTGCGGTGAAGACGTCGGGGCGCGAATCGTACGAGCGCGAGCTGTACGACCGGGCGAACCTCCAGGTGAAGGCCGCCGACACCCGCCGCATGCGCGCCACCATCCTGCGCGGCGTGGCCACGAGCTCCATCACCGTGCTCATCATGGGGCTGCTGGTGGTGTTCGTGTCGGGCGGCAACGCGTGGTTCGGCATCAGCGCGGGCACGCTCGTCATGATGTTCACGTACACCTACCCGCTCACGATGCAGTTCAACCGGCTGAATCAGACGTTCCAGACCATCAACCGCGCCTTCGGCGACGCGCACGACATGACGGTGGTGCTCGACGAGCCGCGCCTCGTGGCCGACGACCCCGGCGCGCCCGAGCTGCACGTGAAGCGCGGTGCCATCGACTTCCACGACCTGACGTTTCGCTACGCCGACGCCGACGAGCACGACCTCGTGTTCGACGACTTCTCGCTGTACATCCCCGCCGGTCAGCGGGTGGGTCTCGTGGGGAAGTCGGGTTCGGGCAAGACGACGCTCACCACGTTGCTGCTGCGTTTGGCCGACATTCAGGAAGGCAGCATCCTCATCGACGGGCAGAACATCGCGCATGTGGCGCAGACGAGCTTGCGCCGCCAGATTGCCTATGTGCCGCAGGAGCCGCTGCTGTTTCACCGCACCATCCGCGACAACATCGCCTACGGCCGCGCGCACGCCTCCGATGCAGACATCGTCGAAGCCGCCCGTCAGGCGAATGCGCTCGAGTTCATCGAGAAGCTTCCGCACGGCTTCGACACGCTCACGGGCGAGCGCGGCGTGAAGCTGTCGGGCGGGCAGCGGCAGCGCATCGCCATCGCCCGCGCCATCCTCACCGACGCGCCCATTCTCGTGCTGGACGAGGCCACGTCGGCGCTCGACTCCGAGAGCGAGCGGCTCATCCAAGACGCGCTGGAGAACCTCATGCGCGGCCGCACGTCCATCGTCATCGCGCACCGCCTGTCCACCGTGGCAAGCCTCGACCGCATCGTGGTGCTGGGCGACGGCAAGCTCATCGAGGACGGCACCCACGCCGACCTGGTGCAAGCCGGCGGCGAGTACGCCCACCTCTGGGACCGCCAGTCCGGCTCCTTCCTGGGCAACGAGTAGGGCGGTTGCCGCTTGTGCGAAGCCGGCTGCGTTCCTAGTTCTTCAGCGAGTTTAGGGGGGCGGGCATGCGGCCGCCTCGGTGGGCGAAGGTGGTGCCGGCGAACTGGTTGACGGGCATGACCGGGGCGTACCCGAGCAGGCCGCCGAAGTCGAGCTGGTCTCCCACCTGCTTGCCGATGGCGGGGATGATGCGCACGGCGGTGGTCTTCGAGTTGATCATGCCGATGGCGCACTCGTCGGCGATGATGCCGAACAGCGTCTCGACCGACGTGTCGCCGGGCACAGCGATCATGTCGAGGCCCACCGAGCACACGCAGGTCATGGCTTCGAGCTTCTCGATGGATAGCGCGCCGTCCTCGGCCGCGCGAATCATGCCGGCGTCCTCGGACACGGGGATGAACGCGCCGGACAGGCCGCCGACGGACGACGAGGCCATGACGCCGCCCTTCTTCACCGCGTCGTTGAGCATGGCGAGCGCCGCGGTGGTGCCGGGGCCGCCGCACTGGCCCACGCCGATGGCCTCGAGGATCTCGGCCACGGAGTCGCCCTCGGCCGGCGTCGGCGCCAGCGACAGGTCGAGGATGCCCTGCTGCACGCCCAGGCGCTGCGAGGCCTCGCGCGCCATGAGTTCGCCCGCACGCGTGATTTTGAACGCGGTGGCCTTGATGGCCTCGGCGACGGAGGTGATGTCGGCGTCCTTCGGCAGGTCGGCCAGCACGGCGCGCACCACGCCGGGGCCGGACACGCCCACGTTCACCACTTCGTCAGCCTCGCCCGAGCCGTGGAAGGCGCCGGCCATGAAGGGGTTGTCCTCCACGGCGTTGCAGAACACCACGAGCTTGCCCGCGCCGATGCACTGACGGTCGGCGGTGGCCTCGGCGGTGGCCTTGATGATGCCGGCCATCTTGAGCACGGCGTCCATGTTGATGCCCGCGCGCGTGGAGCCCACGTTCACCGACGAGCACACGTTGTCGGTGACGGACAGCGCATGGGGGATGGAGTCCATGAGCTTGTGATCGGCGGTCGAAGCGCCCTTGTGCACGAGCGCGCTGAAGCCGCCCACGAAGTCGACGCCCACTTCCTTGCCGGCCTTGTCCATGGCCACAGCGATGGGCGTGAGGTCGGCGGCGCTCGTTGCGGCGCAGATTTCGGCGATGGGCGTGACGGAGATGCGCTTGTTCACAATGGGAATGCCGAACTCGCGCTCGAGCTGCTCGGCCGTGGGCACGAGGCGCTCGGCGGCGCTCGTCATGCGGTCGTACACCTTGCGCGCCATGACGTCGATGTCGGCATCCGTGCAACCTCGCAGGTTGAGCCCCAGCGTGATCGTGCGGATGTCGAGGTGCTGCTTGCTCACCATGGCAAGCGTCTCGGCGATTTCAGCAGGCGTGATCTGCATGATGCCCCATCTTTCTCTCGGATTGTCGTGCGGTGAAACGTGTCGAACCAGCATAGCAAACCGCGCGGGCGGCAACCGCGCGGTTCGTCCATTTTCGGCGTATCTTCTCAGGGGATGCACGGAAAAGAGAACGAATGTTTCACGTGAAACATTCGTTCGGCGGCGAGGGGGGGGCGGGGGCGCTACGCGCGGCCCGTGCTCACTTCGCCGTAGGGCAGCGCGCGGCGCGTTTTGTCCGGCAGCTCGATGACCAGCTTGAAGTCTTCGGTGAGGTCGACGGCGCGCGCCCGCACGCGCGAGGAGCCCTGCCGCACCACGAGCGGCTGCCCCAGCAAAAAGCAGCGGCGGCGATACTCGTCGTAAAACGGCGCGTCGTCCATGTGCCGATATCGGTCCCAGAAGCGCGTGAGGATGGCGGCGGCCAGTTCGCAGCGCACGGCGCCCGTGCGGTCGTCGAGCACGGCGCCCGCCACGTCGGCGATCTCGGACGGAAACCCGTCGGCCGGCGGTTTCACGTTCACCCCGATGCCCAGCACCGCGTGCTCGAAGCGCCCCGACTCCATGTCCACGACGCCCTCGGTGAGGATGCCCGCCACCTTGCGCTCGTCGCAGTAGATGTCGTTCACCCACTTGATGAGCGCGGTCTTGCCGGTCACCTGCTCGATGGCCTGCGCTCCGGCCACGGCGGCGGCGCACGTGATGAACTGCGCGCGGTCGGCGGCGATCGACGGCCGCAGCACGATGCTCAGGTAAAGCCCGGTTGCGGACGGCGAGAAGAACGACTTGCCAGGACGCCCCTTGCCGGCGGTCTGCTCTTCGGCCACGATGACGGTGCCTTCGGGTGCGCCTTCGAGCGCGCGGCGGCGCGCTTCGGCGTTCGTGGAATCAACGCGCTTGCGCACCACGATGCCGAAGGGGTGCTCCTGCGGCAGAAACCGCTCGATGCCCTGCGGCGACAGCAGATCGTTCTCCTGCGACAGCGCGTAGCCCTTGTTCGTGACGGCGTCGATGGCGTACCCCTCGGCGCGCAGCGCCTCGACGCCCTTCCACACCGCGTTGCGGCTCACGCCGATGGCCTGCGCAAGCTTCGCGCCCGACACGTAGCGCTCGCGGTTCTCCTCCAGCAAGCGCAGCAGTTGTTCCTTCGTTCCCATCCCTCGCATGGTAGGAGAGCGCCCCCGCTCGTGTCAACAATCGAAGCATCAGCGGGTGACAATCGAGCGAGGCCGCTCAGCTTTGCCAGACGTCCCGGATGAGATCCTTGCGCGTTTTCTGGTCGGTCTTCTGAAGGATGTTGTGCGTGTGCGACTTCACCGTGCCCACTGCAAGCTGCAGCTCGGTTGCCACGTTTTGGTAGTCCTTCTCCATGAGGATGAGCCGCAGCACGTCGCGCTCGCGGTTGGTGATCCGGTGCTTCTCGCAGTACGAGTCCAAAATGAGCTCGATGTGCTGCTCGTAGTCGGGTTGGTCTGCATGGGGCGGATTCGTGCGGCGCAGCCGGAGCAGGTCGAGCCCGTGGCGCAGCGCCAGCAGGGCGAACGCCGCGATGAGGATGTTCTCCGAGAAGTTGCGCTCGGAGATGTACAGCACCGCCACCGACGGCATGATCTGATCGGACGGGTTCCACATGAGAATCATGATGGTGTTCTCGACGGTGATGCAGAGGCACAGCACCGCGGTGGCCACGAACAGTGCACGATGGCGCAGCAGCCGCGTGCGGAAGGAGAGTTTCTGCGCTCTCAGATAACGCGCGAGCGTGTAGGCGAGCACCCAGATGAGAAACGCCTCCCGGATGCTGTAAAAGCACCACTGGCGCCACGCGCCCTCGGGCATGAGCACGATGATGGCGCACCCCGTTGCCACGAACACCACGGCGGGGATCACCTTGAGGGCGAGTTTGGTCGTTCCGATGTACGTGCACACGGTGAGCCAGAGCGACTCGAGGATTCCCGCGGCGAGCAAGGTTTTCGCGAAGGGGTAGTTGATGCCGTAGAACATCTGCTGGGTGAGCACTTCGCCGCGATTGAAGTATTCGTTTTGGAAGATGAACATCAGGTCGACGAAGTACAGGAAGAAGAACATGACGATGGGGAGATACAGATGGTTGTGCGTGACGAGGTAGGAAGAGGCCGAGGATACCGCCGCGGCGATACAGAGGAACATGACGACGATGGTGTAGAAATAGAAGGCAGCTTCCATTGAAATACGCATCTCCTCGGCGTGCGAAGTGTCCCCGAACGCGGCACATCATACTATACCGATGGCGCCGATGCGTGTTTAGGAACGCGTTTCAGGTAGTTTAAAAAGGTTCATGCAAGGTTTTATGATCGCGTGACGCTTCGGTGTCGGGCCAGATGGGGGCACGGTGCGCGCGGTTTGGTTTCGGTAGAGCCCGCGCGGCTGCGAACATGAACCCCTTTCCTCCTTCTCAACCCCCCGGCCCTCCCGCCATGGTGCACCTCAGAACGCAGCCGGCCACCCGGCTCGGCTGCACGGTAACGCACCTATCGGAAGGGGTTCACCATGGCAACCAAGGACTACATCGACACCAACGACTTCACCAAAGAAGAGCTGCTCGACATGATCGAGCTGGCCCGCTCCATGAAGACCATGATCAAGGAGGGCGGCCGCTACCCGCTGATCCTCAAGGACCAAACGCTCGGCATGATCTTCCAGCAGGTGTCCACCCGCACCCGCATCTCCTTCGAGACGGCCATGACCGACCTGGGCGGCCACGCGCAGTTCTTCGGCCCCGGCACCATCCAGCTCGGCGGCCACGAGACGCTCGAGGACACCGCCCGCGTCATGGGCTCGCTCGTCGACATCCTCATGGCCCGCGTGAACCGCCACCCCGACGTCGTGGGGCTGGCGAAGAACTCCGCCGCGCCCGTCATCAACGGCATGTCCGACTACAACCACCCCACGCAGGAGCTCGGCGACCTGCTCACGATGATCGAGAACCTCCCCGAGGGCAAGAAGATCGAGGACTGCAAGCTCGCCTTCGTCGGCGACGCCACGCAGGTGTGCGTCTCCCTCATGTTCATCGCCTCGAAGATGGGCATGGACTTCGTGCACTACGGCCCGAAGGGCCACCAGGTGACCGACGGCGGCCTCGTCGTCGACAAGACCGTCGACATCATGGCCATCGCCGAGGAGAACTGCAGGGTGTCCGGCGGCACGGTCACCGTCTCCGACGACGTCGAGTCGATCAAGGGCGCCGACTTCGTCTACACCGACGTGTGGTACGGCCTCTACGACGAGGAGGAGGGCGGCGCCTCCTACATGGACGTCTTCTACCCGAAGTACCAGGTGGACATGGAGATGATGGACTTCGCCGGCCCGGGCTCCAAGTTCATGCACTGCCTGCCGGCCACCCGCGGCGAGGAAGTGGTCGACGAGGTCATGGACCATCCCGAGCGGAGCCTGTGCTGGGTCGAGGCCGAGAACCGCAAGCACTCCATCCGCGCGATCCTCGCATACCTCTGCCCCAAGACGAAGGAGGACGCCGCCGTCGCCGACGAGGCCGAGGCCCGCATGAACGCGGTGCTCAACCGCGTTCCGACGGCTTAGCAGCCGTCGGGGCACCCCGCCTCCGCTCGCTGACGTACTACGCCAACCTGGAACCCACTTTGTAAGGGGGATGGTCTCATGGCCAAGAAAAAGAAATTCCGCATGATCGACGCGATTCTCACGGTGATCTGCGTTGTGTTCGTGGCCGAGGCCGCGGCCCCTGCCGCCGCCATCGGCAACCAGCAGTTCTTCTGGTGGATCTTCCTCATTCTCACGTTCCTGCTGCCGTACGGTATGGTCGTAGCCGAGCTGGGTACCACCTACGACTCCGACGGCGGTCTGTACGACTGGATCCGCGAGGCGCTCGGCGACCGCTGGGGCAGCCGCGTGGCCTGGTACTACTGGATCAACTTCCCGCTGTGGATCGCCTCGCTCGCCACGCTGTTCCCCGATATCCTGGGCATGGTGTTCGGCGTCGAGTTCGAGTTGGCTCCGGTGCTGCTCATCGAGCTGGCCTTCGTGTGGATCGTCGTGTTCATGAGCTTCTCGAAGGTGTCGGACTCCGCATGGATCCTCAACGGCGGCGCGGTGCTCAAGGTGATCATCGCCGTGGCCGTGGGCGGTTTGGGCATCTGGTACGCCATGGGCAACGGCTTCGCCAGCGATATGTCGCCGGCCACGTTCCTGCCCGACCTCACCAACACGAACGCGCTCACCTACCTGTCCATCATCTTGTTCAACTTCATGGGCTTCGAGGTTATCTGCACGTTCGCCGGCGCGATGAAGAACCCCGAGCGCGACATCCCGAAGGCTATCATCCTCGGTGGTCTGGCCATCGGCGCCATCTACCTGTTCTGCTCGTTCGGCATCGGCGCTGCCATCCCGGCCGATCAGATCGACCCCGACTTCGGCATGATCTACGCGGTCATGACCATGGTGGGCGAGGCTTCTCCGATCTTCGTCATCATCTGCCTCATCTTCCTGGTCACCCTGTTCGCGAACATGGCTTCCTGGTCCTTCGGCGTGAACTTCGTGGCCGACTACGCGGCGAAGCACGGCAACATGCCCAAGGTGTTCTCGCATGAGAACAAGAAGACCGAGATGCCCACCGGCGCGGCTATCGTCAACGGCGTGGTTGCCTCCCTGGCTCTCATGCTGCAGCTCATCCCGATTCCGGCCATCTCCGACGGTATCTTCTGGATGCTGTTCTCCATGAACGTCGTGTTCCTGCTCATCAGCTACATCCCGATGTTCCCGGCGTTCCTCAAGCTGCGCAAGGTGGACCCGAACCGCAAGCGCATCTTCACCTTCCCGTTCAAGGGCAAGCTCATGTACGTGATGCTGGCTATCCCCGCGATCGAGTTGGTGCTGGCCATCATCGCCACCATCGTGCCCCTTAACGGCACGGAGGAAGAGCTGTCGAAGATTCCCATGCTCATCGGCGTCGTGGTGTTCGTTATCCTGGGCGAGGTCGTGCGCGTCTGGTCGAAGCGCGGCCGCACCGAAGAGTACAAGGGCCTGACGCCTGCCCTGGCCGCCGAGCGTTTGGCCGAAGAGGCTGCGGAAGCGGAAGCCGAGCCCGAGGGCGAAGCGGCTGCGAACGACGAGGAGCCCGCACCCGTACCGGTGGCGTAACGCTCCAAACCCCCCGGTCGCCCGCTTGAGGGTGGGCGACCGATCCCCTTAGAAGCAGTAGTGCAACCAAACGAAAGGACCTGTGCTATGAAGACGATTCACGAGAGCGTGTCCACCCCGAAGGCCGACGGCTACCGCATGCCCGGCGAGTTCGAGCCGCAGACCCGCATTTGGATGGCGTGGCCGCACCGCACCGACACGTGGGCGTGGGGCGCGAAGCCGGCCCAGAAGCAGTACGCCGCGGTCGCCCGTGCCATCGCCGAGTTCGAGCCCGTCACCATGTGCGTGAACCAGGTCGACTACGCCAACGCCAAGGCGGTGTTCGAGGACGACGAGAACG
>ENA-OQNO01000502-OQNO01000502.1-human-gut-metagenome-genome-assembly--contig:-NODE-502-length-37390-cov-5.924295_pt1 | contig 37390 bp, 29 predicted proteins | sample MGYA00242629_ERZ504880 | MGnify/ENA primary metagenome ERZ504880 (study PRJEB26092, sample SAMD00036377) | human gut metagenome | host: Homo sapiens | study: EMG produced TPA metagenomics assembly of... | reverse complement strand
GGAAGTCCTTAACTACACAACGGACTTCCCTAAAGGAAAGAACCGCATCCTTTACATCGACACAGAGCAAAGTCAAAACCATTGTATGATTGTGATGCATCGTATCATGAAACTGGCAGAGTTGCCGACTAATGAGGATTGCGACCGTTTCTATTTTCTCGCACTACGCAAGTTCAACCCCAAGGAGCGTTTGGCTATCATAGATGATGCAATCAGTCAGATTGAAGGTCTCGGTTTCGTGGTGATTGACGGAATCCGCGACTTGGTCTATGACATTAATTCTCCAAGCGAAGCCACGTGCGTAATCTCCAAACTCATGCAGTGGACTGACGAATACCAGATTCATCTTCACACCATCCTTCATCAGAACAAAAGCGATGAAAACGCCCGTGGACACATTGGCACGGAAATCAACAACAAGGCTGAGACTGTCATCCAAATCGAAAAAGACAAGGACGACAACAACATCAGCAAAGTGGAAAGTGTGCATACCCGTTCCAAAGACTTTCTGCCATTCGCCTTCTGCATCAATGACCAATCACTTCCCGAACTTCTGCCGGACTATGTGCCGACCAAGAAAAGCGCAGGTCGTCCCAAACAGGAACCCTTCTCCCCTTATAGGGACATCCACGAAACAATCCATCGCAAGGCTCTCGAACTGGCTTTTGAGGGAAGAGAAACTATTTCGGGATATAAGGCTTTGGAAGAAGAACTGACCACTGCCTACGAACTGGCAGGAACGAAATTTAATCACAACAAGATTGTGAAGATAATTAAGTTTCTCACGAACAAACGGATGGTGGTTCAGGAAAGCCGTGGCATTTATCGGTTCATGCCGGATTACCATTATTGACTCTCCACTTGACTTTATTCTAAAAGTGTCCATTCGTATATAAGTCAAAGTCTAAGTGCAACGACTGGTTTCATGATAAATCACGAAATCGGTCGTTGCCGTTTTAATTGCCAATGGTATTGTGGCTAATTCTCTTTGGATTGGTTGTGGCAATCCGTTTGGAATAATTGTACATCTTTTGCCATTTGCGGATATTCATGCCTGTACTATTGGGGTTATGACAAAACAACAATCTTCATATTGGCATATCAAATAACACATTACTAGCTAAATAATTTCTACTTTCACTGTTTTTCAATATTAGCACCTGTTATATTTCGGCAAATCTGCTGGAACAATCTTTATCCAAGCATCGGCAAATGGCATTCAAAATGCCAAAGTGATTTCAATCCTTTGTTCACTTTCTCTGTGGGCAGAATGTTCAGATACAATTTGAAGTTCTGAATTGGCACTACTGTAACACCAAATGTGACATTAATGCCATTTAAGTTGCCATATAAATACACATTTATACGAAAATTGTTCTCTCTAAATCGTCTTTGACAGTCAATCAAAGCCATAAATATCAAACATTTTACTTCAAAGCACATCTTTTTTAAGCCACGGGCTTGCCCGTTGTACAGACATTATCTTGTATGGGGAGCCTAATACCCCAAGCGACCAATCGGCCGTTTGAGAATGCCAATTTTCCAGCAAGCTGATTGGATGAAAAATAGCGTTATTTAAGCACTTTTTCTTTTCGCCAGCCTCTTCCTCGTCTTTCTCGACAAAAAGCGAAATTTGCACACTTAATTGCGCCCTGGGCTTGCCCATTATACGACCTCTATTGAGTTAGGGTAACTCAATACCCCAAGCGATAAATCGCTCGCGAGAAGTTGCCAATCCCAGGCAAGCAGGATATGGCTTTATTGCGATTATAGAATACTCTCCACGCAATCATGTTTTGGATGGGCTTGTAATATCCTTGTAGCCTCTGTTTGACAATTACCATAGGCAAGCATATTTCAGTAGTGCTTTTACGAACTCTTTTATGAACCCTACTGGTTCTTTTATGAACTCTTATGTGAACTCTTTTCTTGCTTTTAAGTGGTATCCTGGAGTAATGTCGGCCACCATAAATGCAGATACTAGATGATGAACACAGAACTATTGTCCGAACGCTTGCCAATTTAACAACATGAATCTGCCATATCCCAAAGGCGATTTTGCCAACTTCCGAATGGCATCCTAAAATAGGAAATAGCCTATCCTCTTTGTAGTGCGTAAAAATACGCAGTCCACTGCGTAAAATGTAAGACTGGACAGTACTCCAATGAGTTTAAACAAATTGCCCATTGTTTGTTTGCGTGTTTGGGAATTCAGTTTATAAATTTATTGACTCGCTTTCACGAACTCTTTTAGGAATCGTTTTCCATAATTCAAGTCCAACGAATCATATGAGATTCTGAAGTATCTGAACTAAATTCAACAAGACATTTCACCAAAGGTGTTAACTATTAATACTTATTCCGTACAATACGCTCTTCCTAGAAAATCAGGAAATAAATCCGTTTCATAGTACTTGTGAGCCAACACACGCAAAAACCAATATCCAACCTTATCTGTTCTATACGCAATAGATTTGTATTTCTTTTCAAAACGGCTCTGAAAATCTTTCAATGTTTCAGGTAACTTTATACCAGTCTGTACGGCCAATTCATTATTTAATCTTTTTTCAAAGAGTAACTGTTCTATATCAAATTCATCGGTGATTGGAAATGCAATTTGTAAGTTCACCTCAGACTCATCTACTTTCTGCTTAAGAGCTGAGTAAAACTCAGGCATATTCAAGTATGCCAACAATTCAAATGCCACTATTAAGAGCAAAGAGGAATCACAGTGATAGTCTTCATCTTTCTTGTAGATACTCTTTGCTAATGCTATTCTATTTCCGTGCATTTCCGGCCACATCTTTTGTTTGTCATACCGTTTCATCAGATTGATAACTGTACAAAGCAGATACTTACCTAAACTATTTATGTCATCCTGATTCTCAGCATGCATATACATATATTTGAATACCATCTGAATGACAATAGAATTAGTATCAAGCAAAGGCATTGTACATGCATTATTGTTTTCGATGACATTTTTTAAGATATTCAACCTATTACGAAGTTCATCTTCAGAAATCTCTGCATAAGATTTTGTTAAAAAATAGAAATATACTAAATCACCAAGAAAATCATAGCATCTTAGCGGATAGAACATATACTCGGTATCTGAGGATTCAAAACTATATAGTCCTTTTGGAAATAAGACTACTTGCAATATTTTATTGATATATTCTTCGTATATCTGAATTTGCAACAATACAAGGCTATTAAAGTGTTTGATTATTGAGCTTTTATTCTCTTTTTTTGATTTAAGAATCCATGCCCAAGTTTTTAGAACTATAGTGTCAATACAATACTTGGCCGGTAGTAAATTCTGACATTCAACAGAGTAATAATGAACCATATGGGCAATTAGGCGCAATGAGGCGAACGTATTAAGGATTAATCTCCTGTTCTCTTTCTTTGCCGATGTAATTTTCTTTAATTGAAGTTGAACAAGTGTTGATATGTCTTCATAATTATTACCTTCTCCATCTAATAGGACAAGTATTTTCTTAAATAAACGATAACTCTCGTCATCAGTTAATAATGTTTCATCAAACAAAAAATCTGAGAAATAAGTAGTCAATAACTCAATGTCCCACTCTTCAAAGTTTCCGTCAGGAAATTCTTTCTTAATGAAGCCAGAATATGTAGGTTTTGCATTTGCGTCAATCAAGCCATTGTGAACAAAAACATAATACCTTGGAAATCCTGATAGGCCTGGAATAGAAGGGTCTTCATACTCCGTGTATTTAGAAGCCCTTAAAGATTCTATTAATCCATCCGGTTCATTAAGAGTTCTGTCTGTTATATCTTTTGCACCGAACCCCTTGAGTTCAAATAAGAAAAGTGTTTTTTGCCCATTTTGTCCTTTGATAGCTACTACATCACGTCCATATTGTGACTGCCCTTTTGATTGACACGGTGTAGAAAGGACTCTGTATCCCATTCTTTCCAGAAGTATAGGAAAGATATAGTCTAATTCTTGATCCTCTTTCAAAGACTCAATATATTGTTTAATTATTTCCCGTCTTTTCATTCCAATCAACTAATAAATCATTAATCCACTTATCTTGTTCCATTGGCGTCATAGACTGAGCCAATTGCCTTGATGGCATTGAAAATTGTATGCATCCCAAGTGTTGTACTTTTCCATTTTCGTCTCTCCAACCTCCTCCTCTTGCTAAAGTAACGTGCTTCATCATACTACTTAAAAGACTCTTATGATTTTCATCAGCTTTCTTCATCTGTTGTTGCCAATGTTGTTTTTGAGTTTTCAAAGCTTCTTGATACTCTATCATATAACCGTATTTGGGTGACATTTCTTTAAGAGATCTTCTTTTATCTATTGCATCAGACCTTTTCTCAAAATACCAATGGATTTTCGTAACAAACTCATTATCAATATTTAATTTCTCAAAAGTTTTGATTACATGACCCATATATTCATCCAAATATGGAACTAACTGACTCATCAAAACATTACGTACGCTCGGTAATTCACTTTCAATCAGAGGCAATAACTTTGGAAGTCTAGTCTCAGGATTGCCATAATCCTGAAGCAATTCTATAATCAATAAACATTGCAATTTCTCATCCAAGTCTTTTTGAGGGTCAAAATTTGAAGATTCCAAATGATAATCATCCCACAATCTTCGCCCGACAACACGATACAATCCATTGGGATGAAAAATAAACGATAATACAAAATTTATGAAGTTATCCTCATTCTCATGTAAAGACCTTAGACTTCCTTCCATCTTTAGGATATCCATTGGGGTCAAAGAATTTGCGATTGCTACGAAAATATTTGTCAAAAACACTGCATCTTTAAAATGAAAATGTATTGAGTCATCAATACTTTTGAGCGCAGTCTCTTTATTCTCACTTTTTAACCCTTTGACCAACAATATGATACTCTGTTCTATAAATGGACTAACTCCTTGTTGCACAAACAACCAGTTACATAGAGGATTTATGTACGGTGACGGATCTCCTTGCAACATTTCCAGAATCTTTTGTTCACATATTTCTTTTCTTTGGCCAACCAAACGTCCTATCGTAAAAAGGGAAAAAGCCATTGCTGCACTTGATTTAAAGCAAGTGTTAGATACAACTATATCAAAAGCTTTATTAACATACTCCTCTGCAATTTGATTTGTTTTTACAAATGCAGTTGCAAACTCCTTCATATTATCTTCAGGAGGATATTCTGCGTAATACCTATCAAAATCATTTTCCATCAGACCAGCAAGGCAGCTCGTTTTGTACTGAGGCAATATTGAGATTAATACAATGGCATTGTCATAATAAGCACTAGCGTATTTTTGAACAGCCCAAAGAATTAGATTTTCAGTATTATCATGTTTACTCTCAAATGACAGAATAACGTTTTTCATAAATTCTGGACTCCAACTTGAGACTCCGGAAACAAGATGAAATGCCCACGCCCATCTCCCAATATTATTAGTTTCCTCGAAAATAATATTACCACTTTTTAGATGTGCTATATATGCGAGAGCGACAGCAAAATAACACCCACTCATACTATAGTCCGATGGATTGATAATATGTTCATTGTTTTCCCAATAGGATACGGAATCACTGAATTCAAATTCACCTGCTGACGCTTTCTCATTTAAAAAGTCTACAACTTTAACAAGTTCATCAGGCAATCCTGAAGTTATATTTCGTCCATCAAACATAATAATCTATTTAATATTCACGTTTCATAACTTTTCACCACTCTTCCTTCTCTCATATTTAGAAGATTCATCGTATTGGTAAGGTATTTGACATTTTATGCATCTGAGTTGAGAGCTAAACAGGAATTATAGATGGCATCATAATCATTCCATATCCAATGGAGGAAAACTATCATCTTCAAATCTATCAAAGTCAGATTGGAAAAGACGGTCTTGAATGATCCTGTACTTTTCAAACTCTGATTCAGCAAACTCTTTGGCATATTCGGCAGAAACCTGTCCGTTATCTTGTAATATCGGGTTCTCAAATAAATTAATGAATTTATCTATTCGCTTTGCCCAATCTTCCATTGTCATAGGTATATGACGCATAGCCATGCTTTCTGCCATATCAAGGGATGCATTGACTATCCTGCCCATTTCTTCTAATTCTTTTTCTCGCAAATAGTTCTTTGCTACAGACACATCGGTTTTGACAATTTTTCCATTCGGAGCATTTTCCCAAGTGGTCAATCCCATGTGCTCCCTATTTGCATCGGCTCGTTCAACTATCAATTCCGCAGCTGTATGCCCATGCACAGCATAGTGCATTTTGTTCTGTACCTTCTTGAAGAAAAGACGGGTTGTCGGAGCATCCTTGTTATAGTCTATTGCCGTAGCATAAATATCGGTCAGTTTCTGATAAAAACGACGCTCACTCAGCCTTATCTCCCTTATTTCGGCCAACAAATGCTCAAAGTAATCCACACCTAAGAAAGCCCCGTTCTCCATTCGCTTATGATCAAGCACATATCCACGAATGGCAAACTGCCGGAGTACAAACGTACACCACTGCCGGAATTGAGTGGCACGAACAGAATTGACTCTATACCCGACACTGATAATGGCATCGAGATTATAGAATGTCGTATCGTAATTCTTGCCATCCGAAGCAGTTGTTTCCATTTTGGAAATAACTGAATTTCCATCCAACTCACCACTCTCAAAAATATTTTTAAGGTGCTTACTGATTGCTGGTACTCCTACATCAAAAAGCTGCGCCATCGCCTTTTGTGTTGCCCAAATGGTTTCATCCTTATACATCACTTGAATCCCATTCTCCTTGCCTTCAAGCATAAAGATGAGAAACTCTGCCGTACTATTCCGTATTTCTATATTCTTTGCCATAACAAAATCATTTAAATTGTGACAATGGTTCACAAAACATTTTGTTAACGACTCTATCACGCATTAACTTCATGTCCGTAAAATTACGACATATATTTTGTGCGATTTCCAGATAGTTATCTGAACCATCATCTTTTTGATAATAATATGGCTTTATTGAAACACAGTTTTTATGTTCAAACAAGGTGTTTAACAGCGTTCGGTCTGAGTTGCCACAAGAATGCCCCATGATATAAACTTGATATGGAGCAGATTCAATGAACTGAAGCAAATTACGATATTTCCCCGACTCTAAATACTTTATAGATTTGATGTGTCTTAAGCACTCATTATCTGATTGTTTAAGGAAATCTTTATAATCCTCATCAAGTTCATCACCATAGCCAAATATTATGCTATCGGGATTATTCAAGTCTCCATGAATATGATTTGTAGATGCAACTTTCAGATACCCATACTTGTCTGCTACTTCAGTATAATTAAAATTAAGTAGCATAATATTCTCAGGAATTATTAAATCCTTTAGGTAAATTTCTTCTATCTCTGACGAGTTCACAAATTGCTTTCTGAGCTGTTTGATATCCTCTGCCATAAAGTGCCTGTCGCTACCTTCAAAACCATATCTACAAAGCAACTGTTGGTACACATTGTCTTGTTGGATTAGATAATCTACATAGTCATAGTAAACCTGTAATTGCGAAATACTAATATCATCTTTACGAATATTTCCATAAATTTGACGTAGTATTTCCGCATTGCACTTTATATTATCAGTTGTGATAGAAGAAAGATATTCAGCTAAAAGTTCTTGAATATAATGTAGCTGTTTATTGATTTCTGAAATTGCATAATCACAGTTGTCTGGACTTACAATCAAATTTCGCAATAAATCATAATACTCCTTTTCTATGTCAACCCATCCTTTAGTTTCAATACAAGTACATATATTCTGAAAAAACGGAGACAACGAAAACTCATAAGATTTTGAATCATTGGCAATACTATCAATAATCTCTTTACCGGACGGTTTGTTAATAAACTTAGGAAGACAAAATGCAAAGACATTCCAACAGCGATTGTAATTGTCTGAAGTAATTTTGATAGAACAAAGGCAATCCTCTGATATAGACGTAAGATTTCCTGCAAAAGAATTTACTCGTTTCTCCCAATACCAGTTTATGAAATTTTCATATCTAGTAGGAAGTCCATGTGCCAAGTCAAAGCCGTTTCCGATAAGTACTATTCTATTCATTACTGGTTACTCCTTTTATTGAGAATTTTTTATGCCTAAAATAAAAATCCTAGTTAATCGTTCTGTATTTATTTGGTTCATACTACGGTTCTGCCACCATTGATGAATAAGAATCATTGTCAATAGCATAAGGGCGAGGCTGACTGTGCCGTTTGAAACTTTCAGCCTGTTCCAAAATCTCCTTGAATACCTCATCACGAATTTTAGGTGGATATCCTGCACGAGCCAACAGGACAATTACATTCATCTTCAATGTCGCCCGAAGGTCAGGACGGTTTAACCAATCTGACACATCCGACTGTTCCTCTACCATCGTTTTAATTTGCTTAGCCAACTCTGTCAATGTCTCATCTGGAAAGTTTTCAATGAACTCATATTTTGTCGCCACTGACTTCAGAATATCAAAGAAAGCCTTTTCTTCAAATGACAATCCTATAGAATTGCCGGCAGTGCGTTCGCTTGCTACATCCTCCATAAGCCTTACCATCTCGCCAACGACATCATCAATCACATCGTTGGCAAGTGCTGCATCGTCTGAACGGTCATTGTATTTTTTGACAATATCCTCCAAGCGTTTCGTGAAGTCTATGCCTTTTTGCCTGTTGATTTTCCGTAACGATTCTATAACCTGTTTCAAAAGTTGCTCCATCAACTTGACTTTGGTGTTCTTGTAGGGGATTTGGTCAAGACGTTGCATGTATTCCGATGAAAGAAGGTCTATTTCTTCATCGACAGCAACACCGATTTTAGTCACCTCTTCCACTGCTTCAGACATCAAGGCATCTTTCAGCATTTCGCTCACACGCTTATTCATCTTTACAGCATCCGGCGCAGTCCCTCTCGTCAGTTTAGAGATTATGGAACGGATGGCCAACATAAAATGAATATCGTTGTCTTCCGCCTCTGTCAGATGTTCTGAGTTGCAGCATATATCATACGCACCTTTCATCTTTTTACAGTGTCGCATAAAACGAGTTTCAAGTTCTTTGGTATGTTGAATGTATTCTGCTCCCGTTTGAAGAATGCCTAACTGTTCAAGAGGCGTTCCAATAAAATAGCCAGACCAGTCAAAAGCATGAAACATCCGCTTAATCACATCCAATTCGTCCTTAACCACTTTTACCGCTTCTTCAACAGTTTCGAGGTCTGGACCATCGACTTCTCCATTTCCGCCATATTGATGAAGCGCCTCATTCATCTGCCGCTTTATGCCGAGATAATCAACCACAAGCCCTTTCTCTTTTCCGGGATAAACACGATTAACACGAGATATGGTCTGAATCAACGTGTGCATTTGTAAAGGTTTAAAGCAGTACATCGTATCAAGGCTCGGTACGTCAAAGCCAGTTATCCACATATCCACAACAATCGCAATCTTAAAATTGCTTTTCTCTTCTTTGAACTGTTTGTCCAACGTTTTCCGGTATTCATCATTGCCGAGCAGATTATAAAGTTCGTCAGAATCATTATCCTTGTCGCGAGTGATGACCATAGCAATACGCGGCATCGGCTTGATTTCTTTGCGTTCCTTCTCCGAAAGAGTTTCCCCTTCAATACATTCTTTGATTTCCGCCCATTCCGGTCGTAAATGGATAATCGCCTGATAGAGGTTCCAAGCAATGGAACGACTGCTACACACAATCATAGCTTTACCCAACACCGTTGAACCTTCCTCAATCCGTTTTTCGTAGTGTTCCACCATATCCCGGGCTATTTTGGCTAGTAAATCAGGGTCATTCAGGATGACATCAATTCGCGTCATCATTTTCTTGCTCTCCTCTATCTGATAGTCACTTGCTCCTTCTTGCTTACATTGGTCATAGAAAAGCTCTATTTCCTTCACCTTAACCGAGTCAATCATGATTTTAGCAGCACGACCTTCATAGACTATCTTACGAGTGATCTCATCCGCAACCGCTTCGGTCATGGTGTAACGGTCTACAATCGGGCCAAACACATCCAGCGTATTATCAAGCGGTGTTCCCGTAAATCCTACGTATGTAGCATTCGGAAGAGAATCGCGCAGATACTTGGCAAAACCATAATGATGCTTTACACCCTTTTCCGTGATAGTTGTTTTCTGCCCTAAACCGGCTTGTGAACGATGAGCCTCATCAGATATACAGATAATGTTTGCACGATTGCTCAATAAGCCTGTGCTTTCCTCGAATTTCTGAATCGTTGTCAGATAAACGCCTCCGGCAGTACGCTTTTCAAGGTGTTCTTTAAGTTTCTCCCGACTTTCTACTTGAACGATTGTCTTGTCTCCAATGAATTTGGTAGCATTTAAAAACGACTTAGACAACTGATCATCAAGGTCTGTACGGTCTGTTATCAGAACAATGGTAGGACTGCTCAATTTTTTGGAACGCATCAGTTGTCGGGCAAGAAATAACATGGTGTACGACTTACCGCACCCTGTAGCTCCGAAGTATGTGCCCCCTTTTCCATCACCATCAGGATTCAATCGTGAATGTTTCAGAATGTTATTGAACAGTTGAGTGGTAGCAAAATACTGCGGATAGCGGCACACGATTTTATCCTCGTCCTTGGGAGTATCTGGCAAATAGATAAAGTTATGCAATACATCAAGCAGGCGTTCCTTTCTGAACAATCCGCGCATCATCGTGAACATAGTATCAAAAGCACCATCAAGAATAGAATCCGTAGCTTCCACCTTATGCCATCCGTAAAAGAACTCATATGGTGCAAAAAGTGAACCGATTTTATTGTTCACGCCATCGCTGATTACTACAAACGCATTATAGCGAAACAATTTAGGTATGTCACGCCTATAACGCACCGTCAGTTGCTTGAAAGCGTTTTCTATTGTGGTATTTTGCTTGATGGCATTTTTAAATTCAAGTACCACCAAAGGCAGACCATTAACAAATACAATACCGTCAGGAATGCGATGATGCTCACCGTCAATGACAAGCTGATTGACGAACTTAAATATATTATTCTTTCCCAACTCATTATTATTCACCTCTGTATAATCAATGGGATAGATATGAAGATTTGGTAACTTAGGATTGGTTCGTTTCAACGAAAAACCTTCTTGCAGAAGTCGCAACGCTTCTACATTCTCTGCATACACACTACCCCCATCTGAAGTTTCCAATCTGGCGATTGCCCGATTGATTTCATCCTCGGTAATATGGTCTACTTCATATTTTTTCCGCAGATAAAAGCGCAAATCATCGTAGAGAATAACATCTCGTGTATCACGCAGAATGCTTTCTCCATACACATAGTCGTAACCCTCTTTTTTGAAAAGTTCGACAAATGCTTTCTCTAATTGTGATTCGTTGAATGCAGGCATATTATTACTTACTATTTACTATCTACTAATAAAATTTCTATTTTGCATTATTTATCACCCACTCAAAGAAAGATTTTTCTTTTTTTGCAAGTTCTTTCTTCACAAGACTCGTAGCGCAGAATTTGCCTATTTTAGTTTTTCTTCCAGAATCTATTTTTATTTGGTAAGTTTCAAAATCGAAAACCCCATTAACTTTTGGCACAACATTAAATATATAATCATAATTTTTACCTTTCCCTATTAAAGTCCCATCTGTGGCAATATCCCAATATCCAGAAAAATACAGCTTTTCTAAATCTCTTCTTATTTCTAAAGCAGAAGTATATCGCTTTGTTCGATCAGTATTTATTGCCTTCTTTATGATTGAAACGACTTTTCTAGGAACATAAGGTTGAAAATTGCAGAATGTGTTATCAGACACACTATTTGCCAATCTATATGCAGTACATCCAAATTGATATAAATCTGTTTGAATATCAATAGTGTTATCTATTTTCGATTCTGGAGCTTGATGAAGTATGTAAGCAGCCTTTGCCATTATTGCACCTCCATCTACAGAAACACCTGAAATTCCATAGTCCGCTAAAATCCCATTCCCTTGTTCATCTAATAAAATATTTCCGGGTTTGATATCATTATGAATGATTCCGCCATTATGTAAATACTCTAATCCTAATAAAATATCTTTTAATGCTTTAAGTAATATCGGCAATGGCAAAAAATTAAATGAATTTAATTTGGACTCTATCGTTCCATTTTTATGATATTCTTGCGCTATAATTACAATTGCAACATCAGGATTAGCAGTTTGAACAACATCTGCATAATAAATTTTTAGTAAATTATTATGACTCACTTTATGTCCATTTCGTGCTTCCTCCAATATTTGTGCAACACGACTAAATTCTGAAGGAAGAACTTTCAGAGCGACTTGGCTTTCTATTGTTGTATCTGTTGCAAGCCAAACCTGACCAAAACTTCCTTGTCCAAGTTTTTTATCTAGTCGATATTTGTATATGGTGTCTCCAACGGTTAAATTCATATTTCTAATAATTTATTTGCAACAACAATAGCATCAGCTATTCTCTCATCCCAATATTTATCAGACTTCTCTCCAACTATCGTTTCAGCTTGTTGTTTTACTGTTTTAGAACTAATGCCTAATTGATTATAAATAAACGATTTCACTACTATATCTCGATTATACGCAGCCATTGAAGCCATACAGTCAAAAAACATAATATCTTTCAATTTGCTATAGCAACTCGGAATATTTTCATTTTGTTTGATTGCCAGCGCATTAATACCATGATTAGCATCTAATATTCGATTAATTTCTGACTGATACCATAAATAAAGCTCTTTTCCGTCATAACCACGAGGCTTAACAATTTTGGTTTCTGCATTCTTATTTACAAATTTAATCTGATTGTCATTTCCCTCAAGAATACAATATCTTATGCCGTTACTATAATTCCTTAATCCTAGTACTTTCATGTTTCTATATTGCAAATTCAACCCTTAACAAAAGCAAAGATTGTAATTCTGTTAATATTTTTATTTCTTTTCTCTTCTTTATTATTTCGATTTCGTTAGCTTCAGCTATTTTATCAAAATGCAAAATTGCGTCATGCGTTGGTATGACACATTCAAGCTGGGTTAGAATCGTTTGTGTTAACAAAGGTTGGTTAGACCCTTCACTTTTACTATTTAAATTAAGGGTACTCAAAAGCCAATAAAGATAATATAATGCTCCATTTTTGGCTACAGCCATCATCGCATTATCATTAACCCAGCATTTCTCTCGTTCTATTTGAATGTTTCCGCAATTAGCTCCAACCCTACCAATTACTATTATATTTACGGCATTATGGGAATTATGCCTCCCAACAATACCATTTCCACCATATACAGGTATTTTACCATTTATTGGTTGTATAGCTTTCCCATTCTTAAAATCTGCAACACCACCCAATGTCCCCATTCGCCAACCTTCTGGCAAATTCTCCACATCAATATCATCCACAAACATTTTGCGATAGATAGTCTTAGCCGTTTCTTCAAAAGTAGCAATCAATCTGCGATTGTTTTCTATCCGTCGCTCTATTGCTTGATATTCGGCCACAATCTTTCGTTGTTCATCAATCGAAGGAACTTGTAACAAGATTTCACACATTTCACTCCATTCAAAGACTTCACGTGCCGAGCCATGCGATTTGAAACGGGCATATCTGTCGAATTCCGGTCTACGAAACCACATCATCAGATATTCCGGCAATAATTCTGTTTCGTCAATGACTTCAAAAACAATATAAGCCTGTGAAATAATACAAGGAGATTCCCCCTCATACAAAGCAATTGTTATTTTATCTCCATTGCGAGAAGTTACAGGAACATAGCCAAACTGTCGAGGTTGGACTATTTTATATGTACTCATATCAGTCCCCGTTGTATTTGCAATGGATGTGATAAACTGCTTAGCAATGCTTAAACCAAGCAGTTTATTTACAACCAAGTCTCGATTGCGCACATCAACTTGCCGGATATAATTACCCAATCTTTTATAATTCGATTTCATAACCCAATGATTTAAAAACATTAAGTACTGATTCTCGACTTTTGGCTTCTTGACGAAGGATGTCGGCAAGTTCCGATTGAAGTTCCTTCATGCGTGTGTCATAATCCACCGACTCATCTCGATTGACAAATTCGATGTATTTAGAGGGTACCAACGAGAAACCTTTGTCTGCAATTCCTCCATCTTCACCAACACTTACCGATTTACAGAACTCCGGTATATCGGTATAGGTTTCTGTATGACCCTCTCGCTGCCAGTTGTGGTAGGTATCGGCCACTTTACGAATATCCTTATCGGTGAAACGCACATATTTCTTTTCAAAGGGTTCGCCCATCTGACGCATATCGATGAAAAGTATCTCCTTTTCACGGTCACGATAATGTATGTCTTCTCCGTTACGATTAACCAAACGACCTTTCTTATTCGCATTGATAATCCAAAGCGTAACGGATATATCTGTAGAGTAAAAGAGATTGCGGGGAAGTATTACAATTGCTTCCACCAATCCGCGTTCAATCATCTTGCGACGGATTTCTCCTTCTGTACCATCGGCACTCAGCGCACCGTTGGCCAAAATGAAACCTGCCACACCGTTGGACGAGAGTTTGCTCACCATATTGAGAATCCAAGCATAGTTGGCATTAGAGGTAGGCGGCACGTCATAACCATCCCAACGAGGATCGTCCGTCAGTTGATTGTCCGCTCTCCAGTCTTTTTGGTTGAACGGAGGATTAGCCATAATGAAATCGGCTTTCAAATCTTTGTGACGGTCATCAGTAAAGGTGTTGGCGGCATAATCGCCCAAGTCGGCTGCGATACCACGAATAGCAAGGTTCATCTTGGCCAGTTTAAAAGTGGTCTTGGTATATTCCTGTCCATACACCGACACCTTGCGACGATTGCCATGATGACTCTCCACAAACTTCATCGACTGCACAAACATACCACCCGAACCACAACATGGGTCGTAGATTTTACCCTCATATGGTTCTATCATCTCGGCAATCAGATTAACTATCGTCTTGGGCGTATAAAATTCCCCTTTACCTTTGCCCTCCTTAATGGCAAATTTGGAAAGGAAATATTCATAGACCCGGCCAATGATGTCGTTACCGTCTGCAGATTCCAAAATCGTGTCGAATCCATCAATCTTATCCAGTAATGAACCGAGTTTTTCCGCCTCTATCCCCAACGAACTATAGTAGTTGTTGGGTAATGCGCCACGCAAAGGTTTGTTCTCCTTCTCTATATCAGAAAGAGCTTTATCTACAATAGACGCAATGTTGGGTTGCTTGGAATTTTCTTTAAGATACGGCCAACGGGCTGTTTCCGGCAAATAAAAAACATTCTTGGCCGCATAAAACTCTACATTATCCACAAAGTCTTCCAAACCGTCATTGACAATTTCCTGACGGCGTTTTTCAAAATGAAATCCAGCATACTTCAAAAATATCAATGACAGTACAACATGCTTGTATTCACTGGGTTCAATAGAACCACGTAATGCATCACACGCTTTCCACAATACCTCCTCCATTGGAAGATTATCTTTCTTATTTATCGATTTTTTTGCCATAATTCGTATTATTTTGTTTCCTTAGAGGTTGATAAAAGGATTTCCCAATGCCCCCCAAAACTTGGCCCAACTCGTTTGATAACATTCTCTGCTTTCATGCGTTCCAGTGTTATCCTCATTGCTTTCTCCGAGACTTCACATTGTTTTGCTAATGCAGAGATACTGATTTGTGGGTTTTCTGCAATAAGAGAAAGTATCTTGTTATGCCCCTGTTGTGCCCCTGTTATGCCCTTGTTATGCCCTAGCTGATTGGATTCTGGTCGCTTCTGTTCGGCATGGTTAGTTTCTAACCCTTCATCCAAAACATTAGCACAAACAGTTGCTTTCATGATAAAGGCAACCAAGTTGTATTGCGGCTCTTTGACACCTAATGCAGACAATTCACGGCACATTCGGTCAACACCCTCACCGAACTCTTTTACATAGTCGTAAGCTTTGAGGTATTCCGCAATTTTCGGATTGCGAGAGAAATGGGTATGACGAATGTTGTCAGTGCGGACAATGCCCGGCAACTTGCCTGGTGTTTCGAACACAAGACGATCGTCGAACATCTTTATCTGAATTTCCGTGCCCTTAATACTGTAATCGCGATGACAAACGGAGTTCACCACCATCTCTTGTATTACAAACTTGGGGTATTCGCGGTCGGTTTTGAAGATACCGTCCTCTCCGAGATAGGAATGCTCCTTGACCTGCGTTTCAAGATATTCAACAGTTTTCTGGATCTGTTCAAGAATACGACCATCGAAAGTAACATCTTTGATGACATTCATTTCACGTCCCACCTTTTCCTCCGTACCGAAATACTTGATAAAACGCACTCTTGCACGAGGAAAGAATGTCTGAGGATGCTTGCCAAAAAGCAATATACAAGCTGCACTGACTTGCGGCACATCGCCTTTATAGGTCACAAAACCTTTGTTCTCTTGCAGATACTCCATTGCAGACTTGCCATAGCCAATCCGCTTCATGTAGGCTTTGACTGCATCCATATCTATGTCATCAAGTGTGGCATCGTATGCTGTGGAATCCTCGTAATAGCGTTCTCCTTTGTCGTACATGAGTTGCAAACGCTCATCAAAAGTCAGTTTGCGTGATTTGTCTCCTACACGCCAAAACACTTCATCAGCTTGATTCGCATGAAGTCGCGGACTTGCAGGAATGTGCATCAACAATACACGGTTATCACGCCCCTCAGCATCCGTACAAGGCACATAATCCGTAGTGACAGAAACTGATGGAACACAAAAGTCCAAAGGTGTCCGCAATATATCATTGAGATGTTCCTTGTCTTGGTTAACACCCTCTATTCTGCGAGTCTTATCGGATATACCCACAGCAATCATTCCACCATCTGCATTCGCCATAGCGACTATGATAGTGGCAAGGTGTTTAGGCTCAATGAGGATACTTTTACAGTCAAAAGTCTGACCTTCCTGCATCTGCCGTATTTCTTCTATTGTATATTTCATATCCTCTATTTTTCTTTTGTATGGCAAATGAGTCTGTGAATATCTACATCCAGAACTTCTGCTATCCGTGCCAATGTGTATAAATCAGGCTGTGCATGATTGTTGCACCATTTGGAAACCGTAGCCGGATCTTTCTGCAATGTCTTAGCGAGCCACTTACTCATGATACCCTTTTCTGCCAATACTGCCTTTATACAGTTCAAATTCGCCATATTGTATTCAATTATAAATTGCGTTAAATGCAAAATTACATATTTTATTTGGTTCGCGAGCATGATCGAAGAAATAAAATCCTATATCATAGTATTATGGCAAAAGAATTTAATGAAAAGTGATGTGAGAATGGGATTTATTTGCTAATTCTGCAAAAAGAATACACCTGTCTGAAATCAAGAGAGTTAGAAGAATGACCCCGGTATTGGGTAATGAGTTGGCAACCGTCCTAATTGCTACAATCTGTATCGCTTTGCTTGTTCGGGTAACTCTTTATATGCAAAGGTATGATTTTATTTCGTATAAAGCAAAAATATCTTAGAATATCGGTTTTTTATTATTGTTAAAATCATTATCTTTGCATTCAAAGAAATAACAATGAAAAATTAATGGAAGATTTGAATCAACTCAAAATAGTTTTGGTTAAGAAAAAGCGTACCAGTAAATGGTTAGCAGAACAACTTGGAGTGAACCAAACAACAGTATCCAAATGGTGTACAAATACAACGCAACCAGATTTACAAACATTGAAACGTATAACAGAACTGTTAGAAGTGAACATTCAAGACTTAATAAACTTCTCGTGAAATAAAACATAGTGCAATGAATGAAATAACAATATCATCAATGTTGCCTGCTGTCAGGAATACAGCACTCATGCGTGGTAAAACGTACATCGGAATCGATTTTGGCACATCAACAACGGTGGTATCTATCGTTTCCTATGATGAGTACGACCATAAAATCCATACGAAGTCTTTACGATTGCCACAAATGCTTCCTGACGGGACTTTATACAGGTCAGAGATAGTACCTACGGTAATAGCGTGGCTGAATGGACGTATTTTGGTTGGAGAAGGTGCATCGCAGATGAAATACCAACTGAAAAAGGGAAAGAATATCTGGTATTCGTTCAAAATGGAGTTAGGCGAGGATTTAGGAGCAAAGTATTACGATAGTGAACTGCGTGAGGTAGACCCTTTTCGGATAAAGAATCCTGTGGATGCTGCACGGGTATTCTTTGCCTACCTGAAATACCTCATCATTAAATACTGTACCGAAAATAATATCAGTATAGATATTTTGTATGCAGTAAGCATCCCTGCATCATTTGAAGCCAATCAGCGTAAAGATTTACTTGACGCACTAATGGCGAATGATATGAAAGTGTCAAAGCAAGCTCTTATAGATGAGCCGAATGCGGCTTTTATCAGCTATGCTGTATCACGGGCAGCAGAAGACCGCCCCATGTTCATAAGCCCAGATTATAATTCGAAAGTATTAGTCTTTGATTTCGGAGGAGGTACATGCGATATATCTATACTCGAAATAGGACAGAGTGCTAATGGATTTTTTTCTAAGAACATTGCCATTTCAAAATTTACAAAGTTAGGTGGTGACGACATAGACAGGTACATAACGTACCATTATCTCATGCCACGCTTTTTGGAAGCTAATGGAAAGAAAAAAGAACAGTTTCGGACGAATGAACGTAAACAAATAGCATCTGCACTTTATAAAGTCGCAGAACGACTGAAAATATTAGTGAACAAAACATTAGCAACGCTTGCCTCTGATTTTGTAATACCTGATGTGAAATTGAGCGATTCAAAGACTGAAATAGAGTCTGAGGTTGAAATCATTTCCAATAAAGGTACGCTCAAACAGAACAAGTTCTACCTGACGAATAAGGAGCTTACAGAAACAATGGCTGTGTTCTTAAAACAAGGATTCGGTAAGACTACCCGCATAAAAGGAGAAGATGAATACAACAGTATATTTTCTCCTATAGAAAGTGCCATTAAGAAATCTAAAACTCCCAAAGAAGAGATTGATTATGTCTTGCTTATTGGAGGAAGCAGCAAAAGTCCATACATCCAGGAAGCCTTGCATTCCTATTTTGAGGATTCGGAGATATTGGTTCCGATGGACCTGCAAACCCACGTTTCACAAGGAGCAGCCATTCACAGCTTATTGTTCAATGGTATGAATAAATGCCTGATACAACCTATCACGAGTGAACCGATTTTAATCATCACCAAAGACGACCGACCTAAAATCATTCTCCCTGCAGGAACAGAAATACCCTGTAACACTATAGAGATTGATGACTTGGTAACAAGCCGGGATGGGCAAAAAATTGTCGAGTTACCTATTTGTGTTGGTAATACAGCAAAAATGCTTTTCAATTTGAAGATAGAATCTTCCATGCCCAATGGTTTTCCTATCAATACTCCAATCCAATTGGTAATTGAAGTCAATGCGGATAAGATGCTGATTATCCATGCTACTTGCATGGGAACAATATGTCATGTGGAACCACTTAGTCCATTTGCAAATAAAGAATTGACAACCGAAGAAAGGGCTGCCCTAAAAGCAGAAAGACAAGCTAACCTTGAAGCCGAACAAAATGGCGGTGTACCTTCGAAAGAAACCCTGATTACACTCAAACAGGCTTATCTGAAGATTGGAAATGATTTCAAGGCAGCAGAAACACTTGAACTTCAAAACGAATTATATCCGAATGTAGAAAACCTAAATTCGATAGGTGTACTCTATCATAATTCAGGGAATAATGAAAAGGCTGCAGAATTCTTTGAACAAGCTATTCAGCAAAATCCGAATAATGAGTATGCACATTTCAATTTAGGCAATACAATGAAGTTTATCAACAAAGATGTGTACAAAAGGGAGGTGCGTAAAGCATACGAACTCAATCCTAATTATGACATAGCATTGATTGAAGCAGGACGTATAGATAAGGCAGAAGGCAAAACTGAAGATAGCAATAATAAATTCCATCGTGCTTATGACCATATGCTCCAACAATGGAAAACAAATACCTTAAAGGATAGTGCAAGTTTGGGATGGTTAGCAGCTGTAGCACGAGAACTTGGAGAAAATGGCATTGCAAATCAAGTGATGGCCTCTGCCAAGAAACTTGAAAATGAATCTTATTATAATGAAGAAAACTTGTCTAAAATTAGGGATAATATGTTGACAAATAATTAAAAAAAACTGCGATTATGGCTTGGATAATAGAAGAGAATAAACTTGATGCTCAACAACGTAATTTTCTTGACAATGTGGACATAAACCGCAAGAATGTTTGGATTAAAGGATTTGCAGGTTCTGGAAAATCTATTTTACTTGCATATACAGCCAAAAAAGTCCGTGCAAAATCACCCTCTGCAAGCATTTTATTGATTGTGTTCACACAATCATTGGTTGAAATGTTTAAATCCGCATTTAAGGAAATCGGATTGAATGTTACCATAGAAACTTACTATAGGTTTATGAGAGGAAATAGTCATTATGACTATATTCTGTGCGATGAGGTTCAAGATTTAACACCACGTATTCTTCAAGAGATGAATAACCGTGGTACGCACGTTGTTGTAGCAGGAGACTCCAATCAATCGATATACGACCATGACCCTCAATGGCAAGAAGCAACCGTAACTCCGTCAGAAATAGGACGACTAATCAATGGAGACGCTTTTGAATTAGGAATCATTCATCGCCTATCACGGTCTATTATTGATGCCGTACAACGCTTCCTACCACGAATGAACATTTTTTCTGCAAAAAGAGATATGACAAAAAGCGATACACAAATACGTTTGTGCGAAGCTACTTCCGAAGAAAAAGAAGTAGTTTACGTAATAGAACAGGCAACGAAAGCTGTGAATGTAGGTGATACAGCCGCTATCTTGATTCCATCTGCTCAAAAAATTATCCATTTCGTAAATTTAGCCCTTAGCCATGCTGGAAAATCAGCATGGGGAGGAGCAACCAACCAGTATGAAAAAACTGATTTTGGCGTAATGAATGCATTTCTCAAAGCGAATGGTATAAAAATGCAATATGTGGGTAATGGTTACGGTAACTTTTCTGAAAATGACCGTCGTATTATCCTCATGACATATCACAGCGCAAAGGGATTGGATTTTGATAATGTTTTCATCCCATTTGCTAATAACAATTTGTATATCAGCCCGGATGAAAGTATGGCTAAGACCTTGTTTATGGTAGCAATGACCAGAGCAAGGAAGAATTTGTATATTTCCCATTATGGCTATCCGAGTGATTATCTGGATGCTTTCAAGTCAAACTGTTCGCACATAGATATTTCCACATCGGTGGCAAGCCAATCAACAACTAATAACAATAAAAACAACCCTTGGGGATTTTAAATTATAGATACAATGGATTATTTAGCAATTATACGTAAGGCGGATTTCGTAGATTTATTCAAGTATGGTAAATTGAATGTTTATTCGGCAATCAATTTTGACGGAAATATCAAGGCTCATGCAAATGATGATGATTTGTTTGAGAAATTAACAAAGAGCATGAACTTATTCGAATACTCTTTTGAGTATATGGTGATACACTTTGTTAGCGATAATGGGAATGAGTATCCCTATCCCATAAACATTGAAGATGTAAGGGGGCTTTATACTTTTGATGAGGAAGCTAAAAAGGAAATGAACGTATCGTTTGATTCTCGAATTAGGCTTCACGTGTCACCTTGGGGTGAGAAATTTAAAGCTTTATACAATAATCAGTTAATGTCGCAATCAAAACGAGGTATTGATAATTTATGGGCGATATTTGATTTGTCGGAAACTGACAGAAAGATGTGTGAATCTATTATTACCGATGATGTCGTTTCCGAAGTATTTGATGAATTGTTTTCATATAAACGCCCGACAGGAGAACAATCTATATGGACGTATCTGCTACGATATGAACGCCATAGCTTTTATCCTAAAAATACGAAAGGATATTTTTGTGATTATATCCATGTAGCTTGCAATTGGATGGCAAAAACAGAAATACAGAACGATGTTGCCATCGAAACAACATTATATAATTTGATAAAAGAAAGTCCAGCAACGGATTTCAAGCCACTTTCACAAATAGCAATAAATTCAAATTTACCTTCTCGAACAGATGAAGTTGCCAAATGTCAATTTGCAGTAGCGGCTCCATTATTCTTGCTTATGAAAGACAAATTTGGCAGTGGATTTTCCATTGATTTTAAAACTATTGATTATGCCAAGACATTTGGGTTTGAATGTTCCGTTGCGGTATATCTTTTAGGACTGACTCTTGGGTATGACAAAACTTATGATGCGTATTACGATTTTGTAAAATTACCTATATTTGAATTACGAACTGAGAATCAAGAAGCTAATAAGTTAGATTTAGTGCAAGAATCTAACGAAAAAGAAATCTATTCGGAAAATAGAAACGAAAATGTAGCAGTAGATTTATCTTCTGAAGATACGATAAACGGTAAAGATATATCCACCACGGACACAAATTTCCTAACAATAGAACAAAAAGCTCCGCTCGTTCAGCAAGGACAACTATTTGTCATGGAAAGTGTCAATAAAAAGCAACCAATAGCTTGGCTTAGACTAAAAAATAAAAACGATAATGATTTTAAGCCAGCATTTAACGATAAGGAAGTTTCGACTTTGAGAAGTATGGGCTATAAAATCGCTAAAAGATTCAGCAAGGAAGAAAAGTCGTATGTCATTTCACAAGGTTACGAAGTTTCATAATTCATTTATCTTTAAAATATCAACAGAAGGACAGCAAGCGGTTTCGGTCTGCCCGAAACACAAACTTGCTATCCTCCCGTTGGCATTGTTTATAATCCCACGCCCTTGCCTCTCCTAAGCGGCTCAACCGTCCTTTTAACAGATGAAAACAGCCTGTCAAACTGTTCCTTGAACCATTCGCCAATCAGTTGCCCATTGATAGCAAGTGCAAGTTTAGACCTGTTTGTCGGGTCTTTCACCACTTGGAAGCCAGCCCTCTCGGTCGTGAATTTTCGCTTATGCTCCTCCGAATAAAGTTCGCCCTCGTAGAACAGCGGCTTGCCGCTGATGAGCGTGGCGGTCTGCCGCTCGTTGAAGCCGACTTTAAGGCAGAACTTCTCCATGTACACCAGTTCTTGAAACAGCGGAAACCACTTTTGGGCTTTTTGGATAATGGATTTCAAGAATGACACTTTCTTTTGCTGTTCCGCTTCCTTGTCCGACAATTCCCTGCGGTGCTTGACTTGCAGTTCCATAAGCTGCCGTTGGTGGTTCTCCTGCTGACGCTGCATTTGCCGTTGCAACAGTTCGATGCTTTCATCACGGGCAGCAACCTCGCCTTGCAGGGTGCGGTTGTCGGCTTCCAGCTCTTTCAGCTTTCCGCTGCCCAAAAGAGAACCGACCTTTGCCACGAGTGCCGTTTTCGCTTCGGTCTTGGCGGTTTCCAGCTTCTCCGACTTGATTTCTTTCCTGACTTCGTCAAGCTGCCGTTCCGCCTGCCGCTGTTCGGTTTGTAGTTGTTGCACATTGGCTTCAAGCTCTCCCGTCTGCCGTTTCAGGTCACGGTAGTATTGGGCGGTGGTGGTGTGCCGTGCTTCCGAACCACGGACACCACGCTGCAAGCCGTATTTCGCCATCGCTTTTGCGTAACTGTCGTGGTAGGCTACCAGCCTTTCACGTGTCAGCAGGTCATCAGCGCACAGACGCACGGCGTTGGCTTTCTTACGGTAGGTGCGTTTGCCCTCCGCCTGCTTCTTCCTCGCTTTCCTGCGCTCGCCCGTCACTATCGGTACGACCGTGGCATGGGTGTGCGGTGTATGCTCGTCCATGTGCAGCACTGCCGAAACGGTGTTCTCCTTTCCGAACGTACGGTGCAGCCATTGCAGGTTGTCATCGCACCATTCGTTTAGTCTGCCCTCGTCCTGCACTCTTATCATGTCCTCGTGCGTGCCCGAAAGAACGATGCGGATTGCCCGTACTTGGTCGGGCGTTATCTTCCGCTTGATGCCTGCCGTGCGGATGCGGTGGCTTATCGCTTCGGTGCGGTCTGCCACGCCGTCGGGGAACTCCACCAGCTCACGGTTGAGGTGGGTGCGTGTCGGATCGGCGTTCTTGGGCATTGTCTTGCGTTCGATGTGGTCGGATGCGCCCGTGTCAGCCGACCCTTTCGCCTTGTTGATTTGGATGCTTATGTATCCCATGTTCGTTTCTTGTTTTTTAGGTTCTACAAACTTGTTTGTCGGTGTCCGTCCGCCTGCGGTCGTGCCGCACGGGGCAAACGGGGGTGTCCAGAGGGGTTACACCCCTCTGGCTCATTAGGGTGTTTTTAGCATGAGCGAAGCGGTGCGTGAAGAAAACGCCCTAATGAGCTATGGCTTTTTGTTTCCCAAAAGCCTGCGGCGGTGTCGGCGGCTGTCGGATGCCTTTCTTTTTTCGCCAGCAATGAGGGCTTTCCCTTTTCGGTCGGCAGGATGGAAGTCCGTCCGACCAGCCTGCGGATGGCGGTGTTTATCCCTGCCATTTTCCCGGTGGACTTGTTGAGGGGTGAAAAAGCGTTGAACTGTTGAATTTGATATGTAATAACCTGATATATTACAAAATACACTCTAAACAATCTCTCAACAAAAGCGTGCTACCCAACAAACGGATGCGAAAAGAAAAAATGAGGTCGGAGTGATATGCCGTTGCTTCTTCTTTTCATCAGCCGTTGTGTGTTGTTGTCGGCAAGCGGATTAAACATGGGTGCAAAGCTACGGCAGGGCGGTTAAAACTTTGATACGTAAAACGATGCAGAACGGCGCAAAAGGAACTGACGGATAAGAAAATGCAGTGGAACGGGTAATATCAGCCATCGAAAGGCGAAAAGAAAAAGCCCGAAGAAGCAAAACCGCACTTCTTCGGACTGACGGAATTGTGTGACCGCACGGGCGTATTGCCGCATGACCGTATCTGCTAACATTTACACGGCTGTCTGTTGCTTAATGATACCCATAGCATTTGCTTTTCTTTTCGCAAGCACAGTCTTTCTAAAATGGCATTGCGTACACTTGACGCACTCGGTGTATCAATTCGGAAAGCAAGTGCCACGACCATAGGGAGGGAATAAGTTTCCAAATAATATCCGTTGGGCATCTTGGTACGTTTTTCCACCTCATAAGGGGGCAACACTCCGCTCTTGTACACGGCTCGTATGGCGGCACGGAGTGTCGGGGCAATTACATCGAAAAGTTTCACCAATTCCATTTCGCTCATCCATACGCTGGCGGCATCGGACGGTACGGTAACCCTGCCGTACTTGTCCATCGTGATTGTTGTCCGTTTCATACTCCTGCCACTTTGATGTTACCGAAAGTCCGGTTCAGCTGGTTACCGAAAGCCGTCAAATCGTTACCCAACTTCTGCGTGGTTATCTTTGCGTAAATCTGTGTGGTCTTGATATTTGTGTGTCCCAAAACACGGCTCACGCTTTCAATCGGCATACCCTTGCTAAGGGCTAATGTTCCGAACGTGTGACGGGCAACATGAAAGCTGATTTGCTTGTTTATGTTGCACTCACGGATGACATTCTTCAGCTTTTTGCAGATGCTCCAATAGTTGATTTCACCGAAAACTGAATTGTCTTTTTGGAACGGTCTGTACTTCCCGATTATCTACAATGGAATATCCAGCAGCTTCACTTGGAACGGTACGCCTGTCTTGTGTCGCTTGGAAATAATCCACTTCTCGCCGTTTACGTCCATAATATCGTCCGTGGTCAGTTCCCTAATGTCTGCAAAGCTGAGTGCGGTGAAGCAGGCAAAGACGAAAAGGTCACGAGTGAAAGCGAGCGTTGCATCGGTAAACTCATGTTCGATTAGCTGTCGGATTTCTCCCTCCGTAAGATATTCCCTTTCCTTTACGTTGGGAGTAATACGGAACTGCGCAAACGGGTTTCTCGGTATCAGACCGTTGTAATGCGCCCGTGAAACGATAGTCTTGACCCACATGCACGCCAACCATACAGTCGCGTTTTTAAGCCCTTGCTCCGTTGTGAGGAATACAGAAAACTCTTTGATGAAATCGGGGATAAGTTCCAGCATCGACATGTCGTTGCGCTTGTAGAACGACTTGATAAACGCCGCCACATAGTTCCTTGAACGTACCATTACACGGTAAGACCCCATGCAGCGGTCTTTGCCGACACGCTTCAAGAACTTGGCGTTCTCCTTGTCAAACGCACCGAGTATCGTTTCATACTCGCAACCTATGCCTTGATAAGCGTTACGCACCATTTCTGCCGTGACATACGCCTCGCGGTCGGATATGCGCTGGTAGTGCTTGATGATTTGCGCCTTGATGTTGTCGAGCGCAAGGTTCGTTTCCCTTGCCTCCACGCTCTTCCCTTTGGCACGGTTGCCCTTAGCATCCCAAAGCGTCTTTGAGATGCTCCGCTTGCAACTGAACTGCGCCACCGTCCCGTTGATTGTAACTCGTCCCATGATGGGGACAATTCCGTTCTTCTCCTTGCTGCCGTTCGCATAGAACAGCACGCGAAATGTGCTTCTTGCCATACTCGTCTTTTTTTTTGGTTGCAAAATTATAAATCAACGAGTTAAACCTTGACAAGCAAACCTACGCAGAACGGCGCAAATAAAACGGAGATTGTTAAATCTGCATTTCCAACGGGTAACAAATAGGAAACCGTTTTCCTGCTGCAATCCGCTTTGAAACGGTTTTCAACACTTTTCCCAACTTCCGTGATTTTCTCCTAACTGCTTAAATCTCAATTCTTATTGCGTTAATCTGCTGGTTTTGTTCGATTTTTCCAGCGATATTTGCTAATTTTGCATTGCTTTTGAGACAATATAAACATTAACAATGCAAAGAAACAGAATGAACATATTATCTATAACAACCGCAATTCAGAGCAATAAACGCACTGAATCTGTGTCGAGTGTTCATGTTTCACGTATTGAACCTCGTTTAGTAAATACTTTCCAACGAACATAGCGAGTACATTATTGTACTTTGAGAGAATAGAAACTGAATAGTTGGAGAGTCTTTACCAAACTTTCCAACTATTTTGTTTGTATGCCCATTTGTGACAGTCGCCTTTATGATGCTCTTCTGCCATTTCCGTCTGATGGGCTGTTGGTAACCAGATTATTAACGTGCAGTGATGCACATAAATTGAGAAGAAATGAACTATAAATTTGATGGCAGCAAGGTGTTCTTTACATCTGATACCCATTTTTATCATGGGAATATCATTCGTTTCTGCAACAGGCCGTTTAAGGATGTGGAAATGATGAATGAAACAATCATATCCAATTGGAATAATACTGTCGGACAGTATGATATTGTTTTTCACTTAGGTGATTTCTGTCTTGGCGGTTCGGCTGAGTGGACTAAAATGCTGGATAGATTGAACGGAAAGATATATCTGATTATGGGCAATCATGATTTGAAGAATATACGTCAAGGCTACATTGACAGATTTGAACATGTGGCAATGCGATGCACATAGAGGTCGGTAAACAAAGGATATATTTGAACCATTATCCTTTCCTATGCTTTGATGGCGGTTACAAAGATGTGTGGCAACTGTTCGGACACGTACATACAAGGAAGAACAACACTGGAATTGACGCTGCCCGGCTTCAGTATCTCTATCCGACGCAATACGATGTAGGGGTTGATAACAATAACTTTACACCCATATCATTTGAACAGGTAAAAAGGATGATTGAAAAACAAGTAAAGCAATTTCATAAGAAATAAAAAAGGAGGGTTATGTATGAGTGAATATACAACGGTCTATTTAAGACACAAAGACATGCCTTTGTTGAAAAAGAAAGAGCATCCGTCTCATGAAGAATGCCAAAGTCAATCTAAAGAAGATTTGATGAAAGTCGATGAATATAACAAACAGGTTACAAAGTCTTTGGGGTGTAAATTGTTTTATCTTACTACTACCCCAAGTCGTGAATTGACTGTGCTTCCATGTAGTCCATCTCCAAGTGTGCTGACAAACGTCCTTCTTGAGGAGGTTTTATGCTTTTATAAAGAAGAAATCGAAAATTGCAAAAAGGCTATTGCTAAGAATAAAGAAGATATTGCCAAGTTGGAAGTACGAATAGCCAAAACGACCGTCGATTTGTACGATAAAATCAACAAGGAGATAGACAACAGCTATGAGAACATAGACTTTGAGGAAGAAGAACTTGAACACTACCAATTCCTATATAATAAATTTTCTTTCTTGGAGGGTATTATTGGCAATGAATCAAATTCAAAGAATTATGAACTGATTTATACAAAATATTAATAAACAAAAGATTATGAAGATACAATATATGAGCGACCTGCATTTGGAATTCAGCGATAACAGCAGGTGGATGAAACATAATGAATTACCTGTAACTGGCGATGTTCTGGTTCTTGCCGGAGATATATTCTATTTGAAAAACAAGGTTGCACCTTTGAGCAATTTTTGGAAATGGGCATCTGCAAATTATCGGCAAGTGCTCATTGTGCCCGGAAACCATGAGTATTACAATTATTGTGATGTGATGGGTAAGGGACTGCAATGGAATTGGATGTTCAAGAAGAATGTAGCATATTACCAGAATCAAGTAGTAAAGATTGATGATACCGATTTTATCATGAGCACTTTGTGGTCTCAGATTTCTCCTTCTGACGAGTATTTTATATGGAAAGGCATGAACGACTTTCGGCAGATAATGTATAATGGTAAATTGCTCCAAACTGAGGAGTTTAATCAGATGCATGAATTCTGCTTGGATTTCATCAAGCATAGTCTAACTGAAAGCACCGCAAAGCACATTGTGGTAGTAACACATCATCTTCCCACATTGGAGGTCGTCGCCCATCACCATAAAGGTTCAGTGCTGAATAGTGCATTTGCAACTGAACTGAGTGGGCTTATTGCCGACAGTCGCATTGACGCATGGATTTATGGGCATTCACATACCAACATTAATGCTGAGATAAACGGAACAAATGTCGTTTGCAATCAAATGGGATATGTTTTTGAGAACGAACATATCGCCAACGGATTTGATCCGGGCAAGTTCCTTGTCATGTGAAAGGCATGAGCTCGTCAGCAATACGTTTTAAAGCCTCAATATATCATATAGTAACTAAAAACGTTCCTATTTGTATATTATATGATATGTTGGGGCTTAAATTTTTCAGTTCATTCGAAAAATTCCAATAACTGATTTTTTGCTTGCCAAAAGAAAAAGATATAACTCCACTCTCAACTTGACTTTAATGGCCGTTATTATATACACGGGCAATAAAGTTAAGTCAAACAGAGGGGAAGAAAAGAAAAAAGGCTTCAACTGAATATTTCTTTTGGTCAGCATGCAATATCCGTGAAAATATCTTGCATTTAGTTGACATTATCGGCGAAAACATCCCAGAATTTTGTACCTTTGTAACTGGATAGGAAACAGGTGAACTTCATTGAGGATGCAATACTTCCTCGCAGTTCTGATTCACTGGGAAAAGAGTGTAATACAGCCTTCAAAACAAGTCAAGGAGGCTCAAAAACAACTTTTCTACCGATTAAATTGCAACAATCTATCATTCAAGCAGCTATGTATGCTGCATCGGCAAGTAACTACCTGATTATCAATGAATTAAATTGATTATAATCGATTGATATGGCGCTCTTTACGGGGCGCCTTTTTTGTTGCTCTACTGTCAATATTAGTCATTTATAAGCTTTGTACATCATCTTTTTGTACCGTTTTTGTACCACGAAGCAAAATTCCGGCATTTTACGCTGGACAGATTTTGGAGAAAGTTGACTATGGTTTACTAAGATTTACGATAGTTGACACATAACGGGAGAAATAAAGCGAAATAAACATTTAAAATTTGAGTAATATGCCAGCAAGTAACACTAAAATTAAAAAGATTTGCGAATGGTGTGGAATACGATTCGAAGCACAAAAAATAAGTACAAAGTACTGCTCTCACAGGTGTGCAAATTTAGCTTACAAAAAAAGAGAAAGAGAGAAAAACATTAAGGCTACTGAAGAGAATACTCAAAATAGGATTGAAGAACTACCTATAATCACAATTAAGGATAAAGAGTTTCTATCTTTCTCAGAGGTTGGAATTCTTTTAGGTATTACCAGACAAGCAGTCTATAAGATGGTCTATAAAGGATACCTTCAAGCTTCAAAGATTAGCAGCAGATTATCTTTCGTCAAACGCTCTGATATAGATGAGATGTTAAAACGGCATCCTTATGAATTTAGAATGCCCAAGGACACTCTACCTATCAAAGAATTTTATACTACAGCCGAAATAATGAAAAAATTCAATGTAAGTGAATCATGGATTTTTGTTATGTCTAAGAAGAATAAAATTCCAAAGACATTCAACCGTGGTAAGACTTACTGGAGTAAAAAGCATGTTGATGCTTATTTTTCCTCGAAGGCTCCAGATGCAGACATTACAGAATGGTATAGTGTGCAAGAAGTACAGGACAAATTTCAAATGAGCCTTAACGCTATATATTCTTTTGTTTATAAAAATGCCATTCCGAAAAAGAAGGTTGGTATTACAGTATATTATTCAAAAAAGCACTTCGATATAGCAAAGGGAATACGTCAGGCTGAAGAACCCCAATACTACACTGTTCAAGAGGCGATGGAAAAATTCAAAATAACAAGAGACCAGCTATACCATTATACCAAGTATCATCAAATTCCCAAGATTAAGAAGGGAAAGTATACTCTTATATCCAAACCTGAGCTCGATAATTTGTTCGAAGATCCTATCATTGAATAATCCTGGTATTAAGTTATTTTCCGGTGTGAGTATTCACCAAGAAAACACCAGTTTAATTTGTACCGATAATAATAATTTATCAACCAAAAACATTAATCTTATGGCACTTACATGTACTAACGTAACATTGAGACAAAGAGTTATCAGTAACGGCAGAATTTCTCTCTACCTGGACTATTATCCGGCTATTCGCAATCCGTACACAATGAAAATGAGTCGCAGGGAATATCTTGGCATTTATATCTATGCCCGTCCTAAAAATGAGATTGAACGTGATTTCAACAATGAGATGCTGAGTAAGGCTGAAGCCATTCGTTGTATCAGAGTACAGGCAATCGTCAATGAAGAATTTGGATTTCTTGACAAGCACAAAATGAAAGCTGACTTCCTTGCCTATTTTCGTGAGAAAGCAAAACTGAAGTATCACAAATGGGACTGCGTTTACCAGCATTTTGAAAAGTTTGTAAACGGCTATTACACTTTCGGTGATGTAACGGTAGAGCTTTGTCAGAAGTTCAGGCAGTATCTACTGAACTGTAAACAGATCCGTCACCCTAATATCAGCGTTTCGAGGAATTCGGCAGCTGGTTATTTTTCAACTTTCCGTGCATTACTGAAAATAGCTTATCAAGAGAAGATGCTACGTGAAAATCTGAATGACTTCATAGACAAGATTGAATGGAAAGAAGTCAAAAAGCAGTATCTCACATTAGCAGAAGTTAAGAAACTGGCCGCTACACCATGCAAGATTCCTGTACTGAAACAAGCTTCATTATTCTCCTGTATGACCGGCCTTCGTATCAGCGATATTTTACAGCTTACATGGGATAATATTGAAGTCGGTCCTGACAATGGCTATTACATCAGAATTTGTACAGAAAAGACAGAGACGGAAGCCACTCTCCCCATCAGTAACGAAGCATTGGAACTATGTGGTATTCCTGGTTCAGGCCGAGTATTTAAAGGACTGACCAGAGCTATGACGAATCAACCTCTCAAGCAATGGATTTCGGAAGCCGGAATCAAAAAACACATAACCTTCCACTGCTTCCGTCATTCGTACGCCGTCATACAAATCTCTTTAGGCACAGACATTTACACAGTATCAAAAATGCTTACTCACAAAAATGTTTCGACCACACAGATTTATGCTGATTTGGTCAATTCGAAAAAACGAGAGACAGCGAATAAGATTTCGTTGAAATAATATAACTCTTATCTTATCTATAACAGGTTATATCTGATATATCTATCGGATATGACCTGTTTTTATGTTTGCTTTATCTGACAGAATCGCTATCTTTGAAGAAAATTGAGTCTTTAAATGAATAACTACAGCTATGATAAAAATATATGGAATGGAAACTTGTCCGGATTGTACGTATGTAGAAGAACAAGTAAAAGGTAATAACCAATATGAAGTCATCGATATTGGTCAACACGTAAGAGATTTGAGAGCATTCTTGAGATTACGGGATCATAATCCGGCCTTTAATGAAGCCAAAAGTATTGGAGCTGTTGGAATTCCTTGCTTTGTATTGGAAGACGGTACAGTTACTTTGAATCCAGAAGATGCCGGATTACGTTCACGTCCTATCAATGAAGGAGCAACATGTAACATTGACGGAAGCGGTTGTTGATTATGGCACAGAAAATTCTTTTCCTTCACGGTTTCTTTGCATCAGGTACATGTATCCCAGCGCTTGCCTTGAAAGAATATTTCAGCGGTAAGGCAACAGTCTTGAGTCCAGACTTACCCCTGCCTCCACAGGAAGCTCTCGACTTTATCCAAAGATTGTGCAACCAAGAACAGCCTGATATATTGGTAGGAAACAGTAATGGCTCGTTTTTGGCACAGATAGTAGCATCTAAAAACAATATCCCGGCTTTACTCGGAAATCCCCATTTCGAAATGACACGTTTCTTGATAGAACGGATTGGTACGCATGAATACAAATCACCACGAGCAAACGGAAACCAGCGGCTTGTCATTAACCAAACATTGATTGATGAATTCGCAGAACTTCAACAGCATCAATGGGATAATTGTCAGGTAGCTAACCAAGAAAATATATGGGGAATATTTGGTGAGAATGACCATCTGGCACACTATGAGCCTTTATTTTTAATGCATTATAAATATTCATACCACTTTCCTGGCGGTCATACTCCAACAGCGGAAGAAGTACAAAAATATTATGCGCCATTAGCGGAACAATTATTGGAATTATAGCATAACTTATCATATAATATAGAAAGAATACCACTTTTGTTTATTATATGATAAGTTATAAATTCATGTCTTATATTCAATCCCATAAATTAATCCGCCCCTATCCCATCTGAACACTTATTACTTTCCAATAATAATCAAACTATTTATGACAATTAGTGACGTTTGATGAAGTCTGATGTCACTCTTGTCATTTTCTGATAATACATAATCAGTAAACATTACCTTTGCTTACGAACAGTTAAACAAATGGCTTATGTATTTGAAGAAATTTGAATATTTTATTTTAGATTCTAGTGTAGCTGGAACATTACTTCTTATGGCACTTGCTATACGCATTGAAGCAGTCAATGCAGGCTTTGATCAGTTCAGCTCAAACATTATCTTTATATCGGTCTTTATAATATCTACAGGATTATATATATCAATGCAAATTGCATTATACGAGATAATTATATATTTATGTCATCATAGCAAATTTTTGTCCATCCATGAACATCTTAATGATTCTGTGATTGCACCAGAACAAGCATTTATGGAATATGAAAAACTCCGTTCGAATACTATTACAGAACAGAAACGTACGAACAATAAAAAGCTAGAGTTAGTACATACGTACATTCATCAAACAATGGCTGCCTATACAAGCCAAGAAAATCTGCAGCGCCTCTGTGCTTATATTTCAGATTTCTTTCAGGATAAAACTGCTATCGATATTATTCCTATAAAAGTAGATTCAAAATTGAAAGCTATAGATGTTATGCATTTGGGTTGGAACATAGGTAAAGCATTAGGTAAACGACGTTCATATACAGCAGAATTCATTAAAAAAGTATTTGCTGATACCATGAAAGAAAATGAAATCAACACGATAATCAAGAAGATGTCTCACTCAGAAACAGAGTGCCTGATTAAATTAAATCCAAATATAATTCAATAAATCAGACTTTATATTCATAAATACTGCATCAACAAGTATTAATCCTCAAAAGCAAAAACAGATAGTATGACAAAAGAACCTATCACATTCGACAAGCTTCCGCAGGCTGTAAGCTATTTAACAGAACAAGTAGAGAAAATTTACCAATTAGTTGAAACCCTACAACCACAGAAACTTGATCATCAGCATCAACTAATTGACATAGATAAGGCTAGCATACTTATCCAAAAATCAAAACCGACAATCTATAGACTTGCTCGTACAGGTCTCATCCCAACCTATAAACGTGGTAAGAAATTATATTTCTATGAGGATGAGCTCCTTAAATGGATAGAGGCTGGCAAAAAACAAAGCCAACCTCTATCCTATCAGGAACAATCCGCACACATACTTCGTGGGATGAAGCGTAAACCTAGAAATAGTGGTAATTTATATTAGAGTCAAAATAAAGCTCGCCTATATTATGCACAAATAAGAATTGAATACAGCTATCTGGATACTAAAAATTAATATCCATATTTTCTTTATTATCTAACTTTAGAATAGTTGTAAAGCACCAGTAGTCTTGTTTTTTTCAAGCACAGGTAAATATTTACAACAGACATTTACCAATTGACGTATTTTGTTTATATTAAAAATTATACAATTAAAATGTTTCAGCTGAACCTCATTATAATCAAAATCATCACTGTAATTATTTACAATCCATCTACATAGTTCATACTTTAAAGGGAATAAATACGTTTTTGCATAATAAAATGTATTCACTATGCAAAGAGGAATATTAGGATTTTCCATATATTGAATATTCATTGCATGAGTTCTATAAAAATCGACGAAACATTTATCATAAATAAATCTACTTTTATTAAAATCGTAGGTTATAGCTGAAAAATTAAAGAAAGCTGTCTTAACTAAACTATAGGGAGTACTTTTCAATTTCATTTGTTGAATCCCCCATGTCTTTTCGATATCCCATGCATCAATATTTAGCATTCCAATCTTTAGTTTATATCCCCCAAAACTATTTCTTTTAAAATGAATCTTATCTCGGTATATGGCAGGTAATTTTAATCTATTTATATTTTTTACTACTATATCTAAATCTCTATTATAAACATATCCCAATAAAAAATTACGGATAACACCACTAAAAATATATACATCTGTTTGACTTGAGATATACAATAATAACTGCCAAGAGTCTTTTGTCAACATAAAATCCCTTAGATAGTACTTAAAGGACATATTTTGCTCATTAATACTACGTTCTAATATGTAATCAAATTTTCTGTCCATTTAATTTTCTAATATGATTAAGGGCAAACTTATCTGTCATGCATGCAATAAAATCTCGAATTAATCTAAATCTTTCTTCAACAGTAAAATCTGCAACATCAAAATTTTTATACAATTTTTCTATAGACTGATAATTCCCATATTTTTGAACAAAATAACTATCGTCATGATAAGCTTCTTTATGTTCGTGTAAAATCGTCATAAAAATAGATCTGGATATTAAAGACTTACCTCGATCACGAAAATCCTTATTCGTATGAAAGAAATATTTAATATAGGCATTCAAAATTCCAGAAATTACAGCTTCTCCTGTAATTTCTAAAGACGTAATTTCTCGATTTGACAAAATATACTCACGTGTAATATATTTCAATAATTTGGCAACTCCATCATTATCTTCTATTAATTCATTATTATATTCTCCTCGTACAATATCACCTAATTTTTCAACAAAATTATTAGTCGCTACTTCCATTAAGTGTGAAAGTAACGTCGTTCTAAAACTAACCCATTCTTTCTTAGAATAATTATTATTTCCAGAAGTCGTTTGGGTATTTTGCATCAATTTATTCTTTATATCAAGTGAAATATTTTCATCTTTATTTATATAGTATTTTAATTTATCAAGAGTAAGCCATTGCTTCTGATTTGCATCTTCTATGTCCATTATTAAATAGCAAATAGAATCTGCCGCTTCCATTAAAAATACTAATGGATGACGGATGAAACCTTTTTCTGTTTTTAAGCCACACCCATTCATAACCTTGTCCAAGGCCTCTTTTTCTGTAAAAAAAGCTCCATGTTTATGATTTCCTATATTTCCATCTTCTTTATTCCCTTCATTATAGTTTGGGTATTTTAGTATAGATGCTAGAGTAGCAAAAGTTAAATTTAATCCCTCTAAATCACCTAAATATTGGAGTTTGGTTAAAATTCTAAATCCCTCTGCATTTCCATCAAATTGAGTATAATCGTATTTTAATTGAGGATTACTTAAGAAATCACTCAATTCAGTGATTTGCTTTTCCACGCATTTTTTTTGAATATCTTCATTATCCTTACAATAAACAGTATCACATATCCCTTTATATATATGTTTACTCTGTTCACTTTCTGGATTAGTTTTATCCATTAAGCTAAAGAAAAGATTTTTAAAGTATTCTTGTATTACTTCTTCTCCAAAATGTCCAAAAGGAGGATTTCCTATATCATGAACTAAACATGCAGTCTTCAATATAGGGGATATCTTACGTAAGATATCTTCAGAAGTTAACCCTGTTGTTTCTTTAAATTTCTCATTTCCGCAAAGATAAATACCGAAAGAAAGGCCTATATTCATAACTTCCAATGAATGTGTCAAACGAGAATGAATATTATCATCAGAAGTCAAAGGAAATACTTGGGTTTTATCATGTAATCTACGACATGCAGAACTAAATATTACACGTCCAAAATCACTTTCAAATGGATTACGATTATCAGTACTTCCTGACAAGTCTGTTCTTCTATCATCTACTTGAGACTTTCTAATTCTATTTGTATTTAAAAATTCATTCCAACACATATTGCCATAAATTCGTTATAGGTAAAATACTTCGATTTTTATTCAAGGATAAAACAAATATATGAAATAAGGAGGAATATGCCAAATTGAAGATGACATAAAATGATTATTTTACATCAAATCCAACTACACTAAGACATACCTCATATAGATAAAACACTACAGAAAAGTTATGAATAAAGTAATTAGTGCATATACTACTATTTCATTTCTTACAGCAAAAATCGCCCTTTGCCACTGACTGTGCAAGGCGGCCCTGTCGGGCTGGTTGGCTGGAAAAAAATCATCCTCGCTTCGCTCCGGTATTTTTTTCCGCCAAGCCTTGCACCGGTCATTGGCAAAGAACAGCCGGGCCAGTAAGAAATTGAAATACTGGCTCCACGGAGCCGGTCATGTCTAATTTAAATAAAAGAATATGACTGAAGAAGTTGG
>ENA-OQNO01000500-OQNO01000500.1-human-gut-metagenome-genome-assembly--contig:-NODE-500-length-37479-cov-4.515555_pt1 | contig 37479 bp, 28 predicted proteins | sample MGYA00242629_ERZ504880 | MGnify/ENA primary metagenome ERZ504880 (study PRJEB26092, sample SAMD00036377) | human gut metagenome | host: Homo sapiens | study: EMG produced TPA metagenomics assembly of... | reverse complement strand
CGTCTGGCCGGTTCCCGGGCGGGGTACCAGGCGCACGTCGCCCTCCGTCGTCTCGACGGCCTCGCGCTGGGCCGCGTGCAGGCGCGGCGCAGCGTCCCCGGGAAGGCCGGGCCGGTTTTCCGCAGGTGTATCGATCATCTGTTCCATGAGGACAGTATACCAGAAACCGCACAGATGTTCCCGAACAAATGTTTCACGTGAAACATTCTGCGCGGGGTTTTGCGCGGAGGGCTTGCGGAAGACTTGCGGGGTTTGCGCGGGGAGAGCTTGCGGGGGAATTGCGCGGGGGCGAGGGGCGCGGCGCGAAGCTCCGCCGCAACGCTCTACATCAGCTGGTGGAAGCCTTCGATGAGCACCGGCACGAGCGCCGAGCAGATGACGCCGTTGAGCACCGAGAGCACGACGGTCTCGCCGTTCGTGCAGCGGATGAGCATGGGCAGCGTGGTGTCCTCGCTCGTGGCGCCGGCGGGCGCGATGCACGTGGGATAGTTGAGGTGCTTCGCGATCCACGGGATGCTGAAGAACGAGACGAGCTCGCGCAGCAGGTTCGCCAGAAAGGTGATGGAGCCCACCTGCGCGCCCGCGATGTCGGTCATCATGACGCCCGCGAGGCTGTACCACCCCAGGCCCGACGCGACGGCCGCGCCCTCGGGCAGCGACATGCCCGCAAGCGGCGCACACACGAGGCCGCCCGCCACCGAGCCCGCGACGATGCCCGCGGGGATGATGAGCACGCGCACGTGGTACTGCCGCAGCTTGCCCACGAGGCCGCGGCTGCCGCCCACGCTGATGCCGACGAAGAACATGAGCGCGAAGAGGACGGCCTCAGAGTGCCCGGCCACGAAGTCCACCGGGGCGAGCGGCACGCCCGCCAGGCCGTACGCCACGCCGAGCGCGAGCGCGCCCACGGCGACGGCGATCATGGCAGCCTCGCCGCGCGACGCGGGCTCGGCCGGCGCGTCGGCGTCCTGAGCCGCGGCCACGCGCGGGCCGGCGGGACGGCGGGCGATGTCGGAGAGGAGCAGGTTCGTCAGCCCGTACACGGCGATGGTGGAGAAGGCCACGGGCACGAGGCAGAACAGCACGCTCGCCCACCCCACGGTGCCCAGCTCCTCGAGGAACGCGTCGCGTCCGGCCAGCAGCACGCCCATCGAGAAGATGAGCAGCGCGGTAGCCGCCAGCGTCAGCTTCTCGTTGAGTCCCTTGAGCCGCGCGGGGAACACCGTCGCCCCCACGAGCACGCCTGCAACCATCACTGCCAGAATTTCCACGACGTCCCTCCCCCGCCGCCCGGCGCACGCGCGCCGAGCGGGTCGATCTTCGGTGAAGGAGTCATCTTAGCGCATCCGAGCGCTTCCGGGAGGAGGTTTTCCCGCCCGCGCGGCCGCGAGCAGCACGAGCTTCGCCGCGCCGGCGAGAACGAGCAGCCCCGCGCAGGCCGCCAGCACGAGCGCGACGTCGGGAGCGAAGGCGAGCAGGTCGCGCCAGGGCGTGCCCCACGCGAGGGGCAGCAGCAGGATGCCGGCCGGCAGCGCGCCGTGGAGCGCGAGGCCCGCCGCGAGCGCTCGGCGCGACCGCGGCCGCGCCCGTCGCGCCGCTTCCGCGCGCCGACGGTTCCAGCGGCCGACGAGCAGCAGGGGCGTGCCGCTCGCCAGCAGCGCAACGGCGTACAGCACGTCGGTGCGCTGCCGCCACAGCGCCGTCCACGAGCTGTCCACCGGCTCGCCCGCACCTCCGATGGCCACGCTCACCACGCCCCCGGCCAGGTCGAAGAAGCGGTTGTTGCCGCCGGCGTTGTCGTTGGCGTCGCCGAGCACCACCACGCCGATGCCGCGCTCGGGCAGCAGGCACATGCTGGCCACGTAGTTCTCCACCTGCCCGTCGTGCGACAGCACGAGCTCGCCGTCGTCCCAGTAAAACGACGTCCACCCCATACCGTAGTACGTGTCGCTCGCAGGGTCGGGCACGCGGTCGAAGAACAGCTCGCCCACGCTTTCGGCGCTCAGCAGGGGCGTGCCGTCCGCAGCCGCGCCGTCGTTCAGGTACATCTGCAGGTAGCGCGCCATGTCCTCGACGCTTGCGGCCACGTACCCCGACGCGGGGCCGCCCCACGCGTCGTCGCCTTCCGCATGCCGGAACCCGTCGGCGAGGTGCAGGCCGAACCAATCGCGATGCCCGGGAGCCATGCCGAGGGCCGCCGCCTCGTCCGCATCGGCCGTCGACGCGGTCATGCCGAGCGGCTCGAGCACGTGCTGAGAGAGGTAGGTTGCGTACGCCTCGCCCGTCGCGCCCTCGATGACGCGGCCGAGCAGATCGTAGTTCGCGTTCGCGTAGGAGAAGGTGCCGAAGGTGTCGCCTGCCTGCGCCTCGGCGAGGGATTCGTCGTACCCGAAGCCGCTCGTCTGGTTGAGCAGGCTCCGCACCGTCACGTCGTCGGGCACGTCGTAGCCGGGCGCGTAGGACGAGGCGGGCGCGTCGAGGTCGACGAGCCCCTGCTCCACCAGCTGCATGACGGCCACCGCGGTGAACGACTTGCTCAGCGAGCCGATGATGAAGGGGGCGTCCGCGCCGGGACAGTCGCCGAACGTGTCGAGGTAGCGCACGCCGTAGGCGTCCACCACGGCCACAGCCACGCCGGGCACGCCCGTGAGGGGCGCGTTTTCACGCAGGTAGGCGTCCAAGCGCACCTCGAGCGCCGCGCCTGTCGGCTCGAACCCTTCGGGCGGCGCGGTCTCGTCGAGAGCGTCGAGGTCGATGGCCGCATCGGCATCGTCGGCCTCCGGGTTGTCGGCGTCGTCGGCGTCGTCGGGAGCGGCCGCCGCATCGGCGTCCTCGCGCTCGCCTCCGCCCGCAAGCGCCGCGCCCCCGTCCCCGGCCAACGGCGGCTCCTCCGTCGCCCGCGCCGCGCACGCGGGCAGCAGCAACGCGCACGCCAGAAGCACGGCGGCCGCGACCGCTATCCCTCCCGTCCGCGCCATCAGAAGCTGCTGTACACGAACTGAACCGGCTCGTTCATGCCCGAGAACACGAGGAACCACCCCGCCAGCACCGCCATCGCCACGACGGCCGCCGCCACGAGAACGCCCAGCACGCAGGGGCGCGTCGCCACGGCCGTGCGCACGGTTTCCGCAATCTGCTTCGCCCGCGCCGTCACGAGGCCGCCTCCCCCACGCCCGCAAGCGACGCGCCCGCATTGCCGGCCGCGTCGAGCCCCTCGGCCGCACCGAAGGAGCCGCCGCCGAGGAAGGCGTCGTCGCGATCGTGCACGAAGTCGTAGAAGACCCGCTCGATGCGCACCCACCCGCGCCAGCCGGGGTGCACGGTGTCGCACAGGAAGTACTTCTCGTACTCGCAGGACGAGAAGTCGGCGTAGGCGGCGCCGGCCTCGTCGCACAGGCTGCGGATGCGCTCGTAGTACGCCTGCCGCTCGCTCGCGGGCACGCCCTCGCGGTCGTACCAGGCGCCGTGCACGGGCAGGACCACCACGAGCGGCTCGAGGCCCACCTCGCGGCACACGTCGAGGAAGCACGAGAAATCGGCGTACTCGTCGTCGGCCTCCGAGAAGTTCTGACCGCGCTCCACATCGTAGGCGGAGTTCTTCTCCCAGTACGCGTCGTAGATGCCGTAGTCGTTCGTCGTGCACGCCTCGTCGCCCGACGCGTCGGCCTGCGCGAGCAGCGCGTTCCAATCGGGCTCGCCCGTGGACGTCCCGGCGGCGCGCACGGGGCTTTTGAGCGGCGCCTTCTCCACGACGCCCGGCAGCTGGGCGCGCAGGCTCAGGTCGTCGGCGAGCATGCCCGCCACGTTGTTGACCGCGTCGAGCACGGTGTCATGGTGCGCGGCGGCCGTCGTCTTCGCATCCACGCCCAGCTGCTCGACGCGCGAGCGCACGTACGCCTTCGTCTCGTCCGAGATGTTCGGATTATCGACGAACTGCCGGTACAGCGTCGACGAGAACTTCGAGGCGAACTTGTCCTGGTCGCCGTTGTTCTTGAAGAACCACTGCGGCGACACGACCAGCATCACCTTCTTGTTCTGCACCGCGCTGCCGTACGCGCCGGCCGCGATGGCCTGCCACAGGCTCTGATCGTAGGCCTCGCCCACGTACGTGAGGTCCACGCCGGCCGCCTGCTCGCCGAACACCGCCTGCGGGCACTGCGCCACCTTGTCCTTCGAGATGAAGAACTCCGACGACCCGAACGCCAGATGCCCGTCGTCGCTCATGGTGGACAGCGTGAACGCCGTGCTCTCGGACTTCACGCCCGAGTACACGTAGTCGTACAGGCGCGCGGGGTCGTGCGCATCCTGCGCCGGCAGCACGAAGTACGCGCCCGTCAGCACGAGCGCGGCCACGAGCAGCCCGACGAGCACGCTGCGCAGAAGCGCCGTGCCCGTTGGCGCCGCGCCCCGGTTGTTCGACGGCTTCGCCATTCTAGAGCCTGATCTCCACCTGGTGGATGATGAGGTTCACCGTGTTCATCTCGTCGCGCTCCACCTCGGTGGGCGCGATGCACACGTCGAAGGCGTCCTCGATGTCCACCAAAAGCTCGATGGCGCCCATCGAGTCGAGCAGCCCGAGGGCGAACAGGTCCTCGTCGCGGCGGACGCGCACCTCGTCGTCGCCGCACACCTCTTCCAGAATGTCGAGCATCTTCTCCTCGAGGTACGCATGATCCGTCTCAGCCATGGAGCGCTCCTTTCACGAGCATCGTTATCTGCCCCGAGAACAGCGCGAACCCGAACATCACCAGCTGCAAGGTGACGAACCAGGACAGCGCCTTGAACGCGGGGCTGTTCTTATGTCTCTTGTAAAACTTCGATTTCTTCTGGAACACTTCCGTGCCGGCCAGCAGCAGGCCGTGGAACAGGCCGTACAGCAGGTAGTTCGCCGTCAGGCCGTGCCAGGTGCCCATGAGGGCCATGTCGAACACGAAGCCCCAGCACGCCGTGGTCAGGCGGCTCGCGAACCAGCGCTTCTTGAGCGCGAACCGCGAGAAGCGCATGAACACGAAGTCGCGCAGCCAGAACGACAGCGTGATGTTCCACCGGTTCCAGAAGTCCTTGATGTCGAGCGCGGCGAACGGGGCGCGGAAGTTGCGCGGCGTGCGGATGCCGAAGCAGTAGCTCGCGCCCATCGCCATGAGGCTGTAGCCCGCGAAGTCGAAGAACAGGTACAGCCCGTAGACGTACGCCGTCTGCACCTGCGCGGCCAGCTCGGTCAAAAACGGCCCCGAGCCCCACGTCGCGGGAACGTAGAAGCGGTGCAGCCACGCGGCCACCACCAGCGTGTACACGAGCCCGACGAGCAGCAGCAGGATGCCGCGCGCCAAGAGGCCCGCGTACTCGTCGCGCGAGCGCCGCGCCCGGGCGTCCTCGGCGAAGCGCCGCGACCGGTCGATGGGGCCCGACGTGAACACGGGGAAGAACAGCAGAAAGTACAGGTAGTCGAACAGCCCGCACTCCTTGATCACGCCGTCGCGCACCTCGAACAGCACCTGCAGCGCCTTGAACGTGATGTACGACACGCCCATGAAGCCCAGCAGGTTCTGATCGAACACCGCGCCCGCCTTCGCCGACACGAGCGGCAGCAGCGTGAGCGCGAACGCGACGGCGAACCGCCGGTTGGAATGCGGCGCGGCCAGCGCCCAGCGCATCGACAGCGTGGCCACGACCACGAAACCCGCAGCGGTGATCAGGCCCCCGACGTCCTTGCAGAACAGGCATGCCAAAAACACGACCGAGGCCGCCATGCCGTAGCGCGCAAGCGGCTTCTCGCGCAGGCCGAGGAAGACGGCGCCCGCCACGGCCAGCGCAAGCAGCACGAAGAAGCTCGGATCGGCGTAGAACGTCATCGACGGACCCCATGCCTCACGCCTCGGCCAACGCCTTGCGATCCACCTTGCCGTTGCAGGTGAGCGGCAGCTCGCCCACGAGCGACACGGCGCGCGGCACCATGTAGCCGGGCACGCGCTCGGCGAGCCGCGCCTTGATGAGGCGGCCGATTTCGAAGTCGGTGCCGGCGGGGCGGTCGTGCAGCACGACGCACGCCTTGAGGTACACGACGCGCTCCTTGCGGCGCACGGGCACGACGGCCGCCTGCTTCACGAGCGGCAGCGCGCCGAGGTTCTCCTCCACGTCCTCGAGCTCGATGCGGAAGCCGTTCACCTTCACGAGCGAATCGAAGCGCCCGTCGCAGTACAGCATGCCGTCCTCGTCGAGGTGGCCCGCGTCGCCCGTGCGGTAGCCGCGCGACGGCGCGCCGTCGGAGAGGCGCGTGTCGAAGAACGCCGCGGCCGTCTTCTCGGGGTTGCGGAAGTAGCCCTTGGCCACCGTGTCGCCCACGATGACGATCTCGCCCGTCTGCCCGGCGGCGCAGGGCGCGCCCGTCTCGGGATCGACGATGCGCAGCTCGGTGCCGGGACGGGCCGTGCCCACGGGCAGCGGGCGTGCATCGGCCAGCTGCGCCGCGCCGATCTCGACGTAGGTCACGGCCACGGTCGATTCGGTGGGGCCGTACGTGTTCGCGATGCGGGCGCGCGGGAAGCGCTCGCGCAGGGCCGCGGCCGTGGAATGGCGCAGGGCCTCGCCGCAGAACAGGAACAGGCGCACGTCGGGCAGCATTTCCTGGGAGAAGCTCTTGTCGGCCAGGCACAGATCGGCGAACGACGGCGTGGACGTCCACACCTCCACGCCCGACGAGCGCAGGTCGGCGAACAGGGCGCGCAGGTCCTCCGTCTCCTCGCGCGCGACGGCGTGCAGGCAGCCGCCGGTGGACAGCGCGCCCACCACTTCGTATTCGGACAGGTCGAAGGAGTACGGCGGCTGATCGAGGAACACCCGGCCGCCCTCCGCTATCACGGGAAACGTGCGCACCCACGCCATGAAGCAGGCCACGTTGCGGGCGCTCACCTCGATGCCCTTCGGCCGGCCGGTGGAGCCGGACGTGAAGATGAGGTACTGCGTCTGGTCGCCCGTCACCCATGTGCCGCGGTCGGGCACGGCGACGGGATGGGAGGAGCCGACGACCGCGCGCGCGTCGAGCACGCGAGCGGGAGGGAGCGCCGCGGCAAGGGGAGCCGGCACGGGCACGGTCGTCAGCACGAGCGGGTCGCCGAGCTGGGACATGATGTCCACGAGGCGCGACGGCGGCATTTCCACATCCACGGGAACGAAGGCGTGGCCGCTCTTGAGGCAGCCGAGAAAGCCCGCGCACATGAGCGCCGATTTGTGGCCGAGTACCACAACCGGTTCGCGCCCGTCCGTGCGCGCCGCCACGGCGGCGGCGATGCGGTCGGAGGCGGCCCACAGCTCGCCGTACGTCATCGTTCGGCCGTCTGCGGCCTCGAAGGCCGGTGCGTCCGCGTGCGCGCGCACCTGCCGTTCAACGGCATCAAGCCATTCGTCGTTCTTCGCCATGGTTGTTCCACCCCGTCTCTCGCATACCGCTGTCGCTGCGACAGCTTCGACTGCTCTCGAGAGAACCTAAGCCGCAAATATCGACAGAATATCTACGGCGGGCGCCGGTCACGTTTTGCGCACATTTCGGTCACCGTTTCGACGTTTTCGGCCGCGACGCCGAACAAGCCGCCGCGGGGCGCGGGGCGCGTGCCGTATACTGGACGGAACGAAGAGAAAGCGAGCCCATGCAGCCCACCATCTACATCGACGCTGACGCCTGCCCCGTCACCTCCGCCGCCCTCGCCGTGGCGCGCAAGAACAAGGTGCCCGTCGTCATCGCGGGCAACGCGACGCAGAACCTGGCGCGCCACATCCGGCGCGACGACCCGCGGCAGCCCGGGCCGGGGTTCTGGGTGGACACGCTGGCCGTGGGCATCGGCGCCGACGCGGCCGACTTCGCCATCGTGCAGGAGCTCGAGCCGGACGACATCGTGGTGACGCAGGACATCGGCCTGGCCGCCATGGTGCTGGGGCGGCGCGCGCGGGCCATCGGCGTGCGCGGGCGCGTCTACACGCTGGCTACCATCGACCTCGACATGCACATCCGCCACGAGGAGAAGAAGGTGCGCCGTCAAGGCGGGCGCACGAAGGGGCCCGCCGCCTTCGAAGACGACGACCGCGAGCGCTTCGCCGCGAACCTCCAACGTCTCGTCGACGAGGTGCGCCGCGAAGAGGCGTAGCGCGAAGGAACGCTAGCGCACCGTGACGAAGGAGGCGTACTCCTCCGCGTGCGGGTCGGTGGTCTCCCCGTCGAGGCCGAACATGAGCTGCCCCACGTAGACGTTCGCACCCGGCAGCTGCGAGGGCTCTCCCAGCTTCACGCTCCGCGGGTCGCCCTCGTCGGGCCCGAACGAATCCGGGCCGCACACGACGAAGAACAGTGGAGCGCCCGTCTCCCGATCGAGCACGCTCGTCGTATGGCCGATCTCGCCCGAGCCGTCGTTCATCATACGCGCGTAGTCGTCGTACTCGATCACGCAGGACGCCGCGAGGTCGGTGGGCAGCTGCAGCGTATAGTACGGCGTCTCGTACGTCTCCGCAGGCGCCGCCGAGCAGCCCGCGACCAGGACGCCTCCCGTCAGCACGGCGCACAGCGCGAGCCCGATCGATACGCGGTTCCTTGCACCCATGGCGTTCCTCCTAATTCGCGATCTGCATGTTTTCCCAGTACGCAGACGAGGTGTCGTCGTTGCCCACGATCACCTTCGCGCGCAGGACGTCCTCGGACGGCAGGGCCGAGAACCCGATGATCACGCCGTCCATGCCCCACTGCAAGCCCTTCATGCCGTACAGGCGGCGCTCCACGAACAGGGTGGACACGTACAGTTCCGTGCCGTTCTCAATCGCGCCGCCGCCGTCGTCGATGCGAAACTCGAATCCGTTTTCGCCGACGGCCGAGATGACCGTGCCGGTGATCGCGTAGGGGCAATCGTACGACGCGAGGATGTCGTCGAGGCTTCGCTCGGGGCCGCCTTCGGGACGGTAGTAATCGCTGATCTCGACGAACACCTTCTGCGCGACGATGACCCCGTCCGCGCAGGCCTCGGTCGAGCGTATTTGCACGGTCTCCCCCACCGCGAGCTCGTCGAACGGGACGTCGAAATGCTCGGCCGCTGCGCATTCGACGGTCACGTGCTCGCCGGTCGCAAGGTACTCGGTCGAATCCGTCACCGCCAGCTCAAGCGTTTGCGCCGCCGCGTCGATGGATGCGATAGTGCCCGTGGTATGGTAGGAATATCCCGACTGCTCACGCGGAAGCGGTTCTTCGTCTTCGGGAACCGAAGCGGCAGGCGCATCGGGCAGCATGCGCATGAACAGCGGGCCTTCGGGCGTGGCATACGACACGCGATCCCTGTCGAGCCATACGGGCGTAACCACCTTGACGGTGCCGTCGTCCTGCACGGTTTCCTCGGGGACGTCCAGCCGGGCCGTGCTGAACAGCATGGTCGGAAGCAGCACGAGCGCGCAGAGCACGGCGTATCCCGCAACGCGGTAGTCTTTGCTCGGCCCCGCTGCCGCGCCTATGGCGGAGAACGGGATCGCGACGAAGCACGTGGCCAGCACGCAGAAGGTCGGCACGTCGTACACAACGTTGCGCACCTCGAGGCCGTGCGCCCGCGCGTAAGCCGCGCATACGAAGAACAACGCGAGCGCGAGCGCGCTGAGACCCGCCGACGCAACCAGCACGATGATGCAGGCCGTGCGCAGGGGTTGCCGCGGCGCAGGGTCCGGGCACGCGGCGGGCGCGTGCCGCGGCGTTGCGGGCTCATCTGCGCGCTCACCGCGCGAGCGCCATACGATCTCGCAGACCGCCCGCTGGAACACGGCCGCCGCAGCCAGCGCGGCCGCCACGAAAACGAGACCCTGGATCGCGAAACCGAGCAAGGTCGAGGAAAAATCGAGCATGCCGTTTGCCGCCAGCGCCCACGAGACCAGGACGAACGCGAGCTCGCCGACGACCAGCTTCGGGGAGCGGCGCAGCCATCGCTCGTTGCTTCCGAGCGCCCAAGCCGCCGGCAGCACCAGGCCGAGGCCGGAGTACAGCATGAACATCGTGTAGTTCCATACCCACAAAAGAGGGCCCGGGCTATAGCCGAGCATGCTCGGCGAACGCAGGAAATCGCTGCCCATCTGGACGCACATCATCGTGACGAACACGACGAGCGCTTCGACCGCGACCGCACGCGAAGGGCCGCGCGAGGGCTTGAACGCCGCCCACACCATGAGCGTGGCCCCCATGGCGGCGGCGAACGCGAAGAGTTCGAGGAAGCCGGGGTGCGACGAAGGCACGACGAGCGACATCAGCCACGCCACGAGCACCGCGACGAGCGTCCCCGCCAGCGCGTAGCCCGCCCGAGCGAGCATCGAGCCGCTCGCTCTACTCATCCCGCTCGGCCTTCAGGGCTTCGAAGGCGGCTTGCATGGTGGGGTTGTTGCGGGTGAGGCGCTTGATGGTGAGGTCCTGCGCCTTGTTGTTCGCCAGGCGCAGGTTGTTCTCGGACGACAGCAGCGCGTCCTTCGTCTTCTGCAGATGCGTGATGGTCTTGTCGATCTCGTCGATGGCCGTCTGGAAGCGGCGGCTTGCCAGGTCGAAGTTGCGGCCGAAGCCCGCCTTGAACGTCTCCATCTGCTCCTCGAAGTTCGTGATGTCGATGTTCTGGTTGCGCACGACGGCCAGTTCGGACTTGTAGGCGAGCGCGCCCATGGACGCGTTGCGCAGGATGGAGATCATCGGGATGAAGAACTGCGGGCGGATGACGTACATCTTCTCGTAGCGGTACGACACGTCCACAATGCCCTGGTTGTACAGCTCGCTCTCGGGTTCGAGCAGCGTCACGAGCACGGCGTACTCGCAGCCCTTCTTCGCGCGGTCGGCGTCGAGCTTCTTGAAGAAGTCCTCGTTCTTGTGGCGATGCGACGAGTCGTCGGACTCGTTCTTCATCTCGAACATGATGGACACGATCTCGGTGCCGTCCTCGTCGCATTCGCGGAAGATGAAGTCGCCCTTGCTGCCCTCGGACGCGTCGTTGTCCTTCTCGAAGTACGCGCGCGGAAACGCCGTGGCGCGCAGCTTGTTGAACTCCGTCTCGCAGTGCTGCTCGAGCGACTCGCCCACCATCTTCGTGGACAGGCGCGCCTTCATGTCCTTGTAGCGCTCGATCTCGCCTTCCTTGTACGCGATGATGTCGTCCTTCGCCTTGAGCTCGATGGCCAGCTGCTCCTTGAGGGCGCTCTCGCACTGCCGCTTCTCGGCCTCCTTGAGGGCCGCCTGCGCGGCCAGCGCGTCGCGCTCGCGCTCGAGCGTCGAGCGCACCTCCTGCACGGCCAGCTGCTTCTCGGTTTCGAACGCGGCGGTCTGCGCGGCCACGCGCTGCTCGAGCTCGGCGATGCGGGCGTCGCGGTTCGCCACGGCGTCGGCCATGGCGCGCTCGAGGTTGGCCTGCGCCAGGCGCGCCTCCTGCTCGCGGTCGCGCGCGGCGGCTTCCAGGCGCGTTTCCAGCTCGGCGATGCGGGCTTCCTTCTCCGTCACCGCTCCCTGGGCTTTGCCGAGCGCCTGCGCCACGGCCAGCTCGACCGCCTGCCGCTTCTCGGTTTCGAGCAGCTCGGCATGGCGGCGAATCTCCTTGTCGAATTCGGCATCGCGCACCTGCTTCACGATGGCGGCGAACCCGGCTTCGTCGATGGTGAACACTTCCCCGCACCGAGGGCATTTGATCTCGTTCATGCAAGCTCCTTCTCATCTCATCCTCCGATTCTACCCCATCGCCGCGCGCTTCATGGCCCCATGTTCGGGACAGCCGCGCTTCTTCGGCATGCATTTCGTCCTTTCGGCGTGCTGTTTTGTTTCGAATCGTTTAACAAAGCGCGGTCGGCGCGCAACGCTGTCTATAATGAAGCCCGTAAGAGTACCCGCATGAATGGGAGGTCCGCCAAGATGGGTTACGTTGATAACGTCATCGAGCAGGTCAAGGAAAAGAACCCGAACGAGCCGGAGTTCATCCAGGCCGTCACCGAAGTGCTGTCGTCGCTGAAGCCGGTCATCGAGTCCAACCCCGCCTACGAGAAGGCCGGTCTGCTCGAGCGTCTCGTGGAGCCGGAGCGCGTCGTCATGTTCCGCGTGCCCTGGGTCGACGACGAGAACAACGTGCATGTGAATCGCGGCTACCGCGTGCAGTTCAACAGCTGCATCGGGCCCTACAAGGGCGGCCTGCGCCTGCACCCGTCGGTGAACCTCGGCATCATCAAGTTCCTCGGCTTCGAGCAGATCTTCAAGAACAGCCTGACCACCCTGCCCATGGGCGGCGGCAAGGGCGGCTGCGACTTCGACCCGAAGGGCAAGTCGGACATGGAGATCATGCGCTTCTGCCAGAGCTTCATGACCGAGCTGTTCCGCCACATCGGCGCCGACACCGACGTGCCGGCCGGCGACATCGGCACGGGCGCCCGCGAGGTGGGCTTCATGTTCGGCCAGTACAAGCGCATCAAGAACGTGTGGGAAGGCGTGCTCACCGGCAAGGGCCTGTCCTACGGCGGCTCGCTCGCCCGCACCCAGGCCACGGGCTACGGCCTCATCTACTTCGTGCAGGAGTACCTGAACTGCCACGACGACTCCTTCGATGGCAAGACCGTCGCCGTGTCCGGCTCGGGCAACGTGGCCATCTACGCCACCGAGAAGGCTCAGCAGCTCGGCGCGAAGGTGGTCACCATGTCCGACTCCACCGGCTGGATTCACGACCCGGCGGGCATCGACCTCGACCTCGTCAAGCAGATCAAGGAAGTCGAGCGCGCCCGCATCTCCGAATACGCCCAGCGCAAAGACGGCGTCGAGTACCATGAGGGCCGCGGCGTGTGGAGCGTGCCCGTGGACATCGCGCTGCCGTGCGCCACGCAGAACGAGCTGCTCATCGACGACGCGAAGCAGCTGGTGGCCAACGGCTGCAAGATCGTGGCCGAGGGCGCGAACATGCCCACCACGATGGACGCCACCGACTACCTCATGGAGAACGGCGTGGTGTTCTGCCCCGGCAAAGCGGCGAACGCCGGCGGCGTGGCCACCTCCGGCCTCGAGATGTCGCAGAACTCCGAGCGCCTGTCCTGGACGTTCGAAGAAGTGGATAGCAAGCTGCAGGGCATCATGAAGAACATCTACCATGCTGCCGACGACGCGGCCAAGGAATACGGCCACGAGGGCAACTACGTCATGGGCGCCAACATCGCCGGCTTCAAGAAGCTCGCCGACGCCATGATGGCCCAGGGCATCGTGTAAGCGACGTCTGACGCACCGCGCGGAACTCCCGCATCATGCGCAAGGCCCTGTCTTCGGACGGGGCCTTTTCGTTCGCCATTCTGGCGCGCAAGCGCCCAAGTCGTGCAATTACGCGCCACGCGCTCGTTCTTCGTGCGCCGCCCGCACTTGCCACCTGCGCTTTCTGCCCGACTTCGCCGGCCAACGGCCTGCATGCTGCACGACTTGGGCGCTTGCGCGCCATATTCCGCAGCGATTGCGGCAACTCCGGCTTCAAGCATGATAGAATGACCGCACCAATGAGAGCCGATGCAAGCGCCGTCGCCCGTTCGATGCGCCCAATGTGAAGCCGCAGCCCCGACTTCCTTACCACGCTTGCAAGATCCTCTTCGCACAGGGCGCGAAGGGACGACCATGTCGCAACCCATCTTTTTCGGATATCGAACCGCTTTGGAATTATGCCGAACTCCCGGATTTCCAGCGGCTGCGCAATCCAACGCCTCTTTCAGATCCATACCAGGCCGCGCGCCCGCAAAAGGCGAACTGCGCGAGGCTCTCGACTGCCTGTGCGCGCTTCTTCCCGCGTTCGCCTCGGAAAGACCGCTCGATTGCCTCGTAGGAAGCCGATCGCATCCGCACGATCCCGGGCCATTCCAGTTTCATGCATGCTTGCATCGCCCGCCGACGAACGCCTTCATACGGCTCGACGATCTCATCTACGTCGCCGCGCCTCCTTATGCGTTCATCCAGGAATCCTCACGGTCGGGCCTCGTTGAGCTGTACCAAATGGAATACGAGATCTGCGGTTCGTACTCCCGCATGCCGTTCGGCCGGGAAACGCGCTACAACATCCCGCCGCTCGCAACGGCAGCATCCCTACGGAAGTACGCTCAGCGCAACGCGGAAATCAGAGGAGCGCATCGCGCATGCAAAGCCCTCAGATACGCTGCGGATGGATCAGCCTCCCCGCGGGAGACGCAGATGGTGCTCAGCCTCGGCCTGCCGACCGTCCAAGGCGGTGAAGGGCTCGGCATTCCGATAATGAATCACGAGATAGCGCTCACCCCCGAAGCAAGAAAACTCTGCAGGCGGCGTACTTTGCGCTGCGATATGTTCTGGCCCCAAGCAAAGCTCGACGTCGAATACCAAAGCCGGGAGCGCCACGAAGGAGAAGAAAGCCGTATCAGCGATTCGTGCAGGACGAACGCCTTGCTGTCGATGGGGTACTCGGTCATTTGCGTTACGAACGACGAGCTGAATCGAGGACAGGCGATCGAAGTGATAGCCGAAACGATCCGCCGGAACATCGGGAAGCGGTCGCGCACGAAGCTCGAAGACCTCCCGCAACGCAAAAGCAACCTGCGACGGGAACTGGGCCTGCCTTGCTGACGCCTAGAGCCAATGGCGCGCAAGTGGCCAAGTCGTGCAAAAATACGCGATTCGGAGGACCTCCGACGATGAAGTGCAAGCGAAGTCCCAGGTCGAGAACCTCGCGGGGATACCCAAGGGCGAAACACGGCGCATAAGCAGGCAAAGATTGCACGACTTCGGCACGTGCGCGCCGCAGCACGAGGGCCCCGGCGGTGCCGGGGCCCTCGATGCGAACCTGCGATTGCTCGAAACGCTTAGAACAGCGACTGCACGAAGATGAACAGCGGCGAGAACGTCAGCGAGACGATGGTCATGAGGTTGATGAGGATGTTCATGGACGGACCGGAGGTGTCCTTGAACGGGTCGCCCACCGTGTCGCCCACGACGGCAGCCTTGTGGGCCTCAGAGCCCTTGCCGCCATGCGCGCCCTTCTCGATGTACTTCTTCGCGTTGTCCCACGCGCCACCTGCGTTCGACATGAAGATGGCCAGCAGCATGCCGGTGGACACGGCGCCCGCGAGGAAGCCGCCCAGCATGGCCGGGCTGAAGCAGCCGATGACCACGGGGATAACGACGGCCAGGATACCCGGCAGCATCATCTCGCGCAGCGCGGACGAGGTGGAAATGGCGATGCACTTGTCGTACTCGGGCTCGGCCTCGTAGGTCATGATGCCCTTGATCTCGCGGAACTGACGACGAACCTCGGCCACCATGGCATGGGCCGCACGCGACACGGCGCCCATGGTGAGGGCCGCGAACATGAACGGGATCATGGCGCCGATGAAGATGCCGGCGATGATGAGCGGGTCGGTGAGCGTCAGCTCGAACTCGGGGATGGCATGGTGCATCGTGGCCTGGTAGGACACGAACAGCGAGATGGCGGACAGACCCGCGGACGCAATGGCGAAGCCCTTCGCGATGGCGGCCGTGGTGTTGCCCACGGAGTCCAGCTCGTCGGTGCGCTCGCGCACCTCTTCGGGCAGGCCGGCCATTTCGGCGATGCCGCCGGCGTTGTCCGCCACGGGGCCGTACGCGTCGACGCCGATGGTGATGGCCGTGTTCGACAGCATGCCCGTCGCAGCCAGCGCCACACCGAACAGGCCGATGGCGATGCCGCCCATGTCGTCAACGTTCGGGAACGCCATGTTGCCGAACGTGTACGCGCCGATGATGGCGAACGCCACGAGCAGGATGGGGATGATGGTGGACAGCATGCCCGTCGACAGACCCTGGATGACGTTCGTGCCGGGGCCCGTCTCGGACGCCTCGGCGATCTGATGCACCGGCTTGTAGGAGTCGGAGCAGAAGTACTCGGTGGTCTTGCCGATGAGGAGCCCCGCCACGAGACCGCACAGCACCGAGCCGAACAGCCAGATGGGCTGCGCGTCGACGGTCTGGTTGTTCCACATGATGAAGATCACGAGGATGGCGACGACCTCGATGATGGCGGCGAGGTACGTACCGCGGTTGAGGGCCTTGTGCAGCTCGGCGCCTTCCTTCGTGCGCACGGCCAGCAAGCCGATGATCGAGGTGATGATGCCGCAGCCGGCGATGAGCACCGGGACGACGATGGCCCACGTGGCATCGATGCTGCCGAACGCGCCGAAGTAGCCGAGCGCGGCGAACGTCGTGGCCAGGATGGTGGGCGCCAGGATGGCGCCGGTGTAGGACTCGAACAGGTCGGCGCCCATGCCCGCGACGTCGCCCACGTTGTCGCCCACGTTGTCGGCGATGGTGGCCGGGTTGCGCGGATCGTCCTCCGGAATGCCCGCTTCGACCTTGCCCACGAGGTCGGCGCCCACGTCGGCCGCCTTCGTGTAGATGCCGCCGCCCACACGGGCGAACAGCGCGACAGCCGATGCGCCGGTGGCGAAGCCCTCGACCATGCCCACATGCTCGTGCATGAGGTCGAACGAGTCGACGCCGAACACGAGCAGGATGAGCCAGAGGCTCAGGCCCAGCAGCGCGAACGAAGCGACGGACAGGCCCATGGTGAGGCCCGACTTGAAGCTGACGTTCAGCGCGGCGGCCACGGACTTCTCGGCGGCGTAGGCGGTGCGCGTGTTGGCGCGCGTGGCCACGTGCATGCCGATGTAGCCGGCGAGCGCCGACAGGATGCCGCCGGTCACGAACGCGATGGCCGTGATCGGGGACAGCGCCACCGCCATCACCACGGCCACCACGACCATGAAGATGACGAGCAGCTTGTACTCGCTCATGAGGAACGCCTTCGCGCCCTGCTGAATCTTCAGCGAAATGTTGTTCATCTTGTCCGGACCCGGGTCCTGCTTGAGCACCCACGATCCGAGGTAGCCCGCCATGCAGATGCCAATTAAGGCACAGATGGGAGCCATCCATGCGACTTGAACCGTCACTTGAATCCTCCTTGTCCTCTTCCAATACAACTATGCGACCTTTTCGCCGGGCATTCTAAGCGGGAAAGTCGCATTCAGCTGTCTTATTGTAGGATATTTGCAGATAATGTGAAGCCGGAATCACAGTTTTTTGCCAGTTTGGCTGAATAGCCCGGTCAGCGCCATGAAACGTCGAAACGTCCGGAAACGCCCCCTGCGCAGTCGCAACCCAACCGCTATCATGCACCCCTTATACTTATCGGTGTTCACACATCTGTTTACTATAGTAGGAGTTTCCCTATGACCGTACGTCAGCGCTGCGACGCAGCGCTCTCCGCGGCCGTCGCGTCCTGTTCCGACCTGCGCACCCACCTGACGCCCTCCCGCGGCGACCTGGTGGGAGCGTGTCTTTGCGCGCTTGCCGCCCTGTTCATCATCGTCTACGCCGCCTGCGGCTTCTCCGACGCGCCCTGGTTCGTCGTGACGGGCGCCGCCGTGCTGCTCGTCGCCTGCGGCGTGGCCTTCCTCGTACGCGCGAAGCGCACGGAAACCGCTCTGCGCCGATGGGCGCTCGCCCGGCCGGTGGTCGTGCTGCTTGCCATCCCGGTTGGGTTCTACCTGCTCGAGCGCCCCTGGAACAACCAGCTGCTGCTCATGGAGCCGTACTACGTGCTGGCGAACCTGTGCGTGCTCGGCGTGCTGTTCGCCATCGTGTACGCGGCCGGACAGCGCACGCGCGGAGCCGTCATGGCCTTCCTGCTGGCCTGCCTCGTGGCGGGCGTGGCCAACCACTTCGTCATCCTGTTCAAGGGGCAGCCCGTCGTGCCGGCCGACCTGTTCGCCCTGTCTACGGCGGCCTCGGTGGGCGCGGGCTACACGTTTTCGCTCGACGCGCGGCTCCTCGAGACCATCGTCGTGTTCGCCGCCGCCTCCACCGCCGTCGCCTACGTGCCGAAGGTGGCGGCCACGCCGCGGCGCCTCGTGGCGAACAGCGTGTGCGCGCTGGCGCTGGCCGGCTGTTTCGGCTGGTGGATCGGGTCGTACGACATGGAGAAGGCCTACGCCGTCACCGTGGACGTCTGGGGCGTGAAGGAGTCGTACGCCGAGCAGGGATCGACGCTGTGCTTCCTCAAGCGCGTGCAGGATCTGAGCCCCGCCCAGCCCGACGGCTACGACGCCGACGCCGTTGCGGCGCTGCTCGGCGGGCTCGGCGGCGGCGCCGTCGAAACGGCGGCCGAGACCGAGGCGCCCACCGTCATCGCCATCATGAACGAGACGTTCTCCGACCTCTCGCGCTACCCCGGCCTGGCCGACACCGACGCGCGCCCCGCGTACTACTACGACATCGCCGCCTCGGCGCTCGAGTCGGGCGACGCGTACGTCTCGGCGCTCGGCGGCGGCACGTGCAACAGCGAGTTCGAGTTCCTCACCGGATCGAGCATGGGGCACCTCGGCGGCGGCGTGTACCCCTACGTGCTGTACGACCTCGACGGCACCGAGAGCCTCGTGTCGTACTTCGACGCGCTCGGCTACGCCACGCACGCCATCCACCCCGCCGAGAGCACGAACTGGCGGCGCGACCGCGTGTACGACCAGCTCGGGTTCGACGCGTTCACCGACCAGAGCGCCTTCGCCGAAGCCGACACGCTGCGCGGCCTCACCACCGACCGCGCGACGTACGACTACGTGCTCGACCTGCTGGCCGCCGACGAGAACCCGCAGTTCGTGTTCGACGTCACGCTGCAGAACCACGGCGGCTACGACGTGGGCGGCCTCGACGACGACATGACCGTCACCGTGCCGCTGGGCGACGGTACCACGTCCTCGGAGCTCGACGAGTACGCGAGCGTCATCCGCCAGGCCGACCGCGACCTCGCCTACCTCGTGGAGCAGCTGAACGCGCTCGACCGGCCCGTGGTGCTGTGCTTCTTCGGCGATCATCAGCCCGGCTTCAGCGATTGGCTGTTCGAGGTCACCCACGACGGCGCGAACGCCGACGACCTGGGCCTCGACGCCGTGCAGGAGCGCTACACCGTGCCGTACATGATCTGGGCGAACGACGCGGCCCGGGCGCAGGGCGCGGGCGATGGCGAGCATGCGGAAGCCAACGACCACGAGCGCACGAGCCTCAACTACCTGGGAGCGAAGCTCGTGGACGCCGCAGGGCTGCCCACCACGAGCTACCAGCGCTTCCTGCTGGCCGTGCGCGAAGCCGTCCCCGCCATCAACCTCAACGGCTACCTCACGAACGACGGCGTCTGGCACGGCTTCGCCGACGAGGAGGAATCGGACGTCTGGGAAGCCCTGCGCGCCTACGCCGACGTGCAGTACGACAACCTGTTCAACCGAGATTCGGTCTGGAGCGTGAGGTAAGGGGCTTCCTCCCCTTTGCTGGTGCGGGATGGAAGCGCCCCTTCTTTTTTTGGCGCGGGGTGGGAATTGCGGGCTGGGAACCGCGTCCGCGCCGAGCGCACCTGGGTGCGGCGTGCGATCGGCGCGAGGGGTCGGGCGCGGACCGGAGGGCACTCGTCGCGCCATAAGAAGCGAGAGGCTGCGGGGTTACAGATGCTCCCTTACCCAGGATATGTTGCTGTTCACGGTTGCGATGAGCTCGTCTACGCTGTCGAACTTGCGCATGGCCCTGAGCCAGTGGAGGAACTCCACCTTGATGCGCTTGCCGTAGAGGTCGCCCTCGAAATCGAGGAGATGGACTTCGCAGGTGGCGGTGGCGCGGTCGGCGAAGGTGGCGGCCACGCCCACGTTGACCGCGGCTTTGTAGCGCGCGCCGTCCACCGTGGCCCAGGCGGCGTACACGCCGTCGCCGAGGGGGCGCATCTGGTCGGGCACCACGAGGTTCGCGGTGCGGAAGCCCAGGTCGGCGCCTTCGCCACGGCCGGGCTCGACCGTGCCGGTCATGAAGTACGGGCGCCCCAGCAGGTGGTTCGCCTCGTGGATGTCGCCGTCGGCCAGGAGCAGGCGGATGCGCGTGGCCGTGATGGGCGCGCCGTCGTCGCTCTTCAGGTCGTGGGCCTGCACGTTCGTGCCGCCCGTCATGGCCCAGGAGTCGAGGTCGCGCACGGTGCCCGACGCGCGCGCGCCGAACTTGAAGTCGTAGCCCACGTGCAGGCAGGACGGCACGGTGCCGTCGAAGGTCTGCAGCAGGAACTCCTCGGGCGAGGAGGCCGCGAAGTCGCGGGTGAACGGCAGCACCACCACGGCGTCGACGCCGCTTTCCGCCAGCATGGCGACGCGCTCCTCGTTCGTCATGAGCTTCTTGAGCCGCGTCGGATGGAACACCTCGTCGGGATCGATGTCGAACGTGAGCGCCACGCTTCTGCCGCCGGTTTCCCGCGCCGTCGTGCGCGCGCAGTCCAGCAGGAAGCGATGCCCCCGATGCACGCCGTCGAACACGCCGAAGGCGCACGACGTGCCCTTGAAGAACGCATGGTCGAACGACTCGTCAACTCTATAGATCTCTGCCACGAGACACCCCCGTTTGAAACACACAGCGCGTCTCGTAGCGAGCGCGCTTCTCGTTGAACGCATACAACGCAACCAGCTTGTTGTCGGCGAGCACGGCCACCAGCTCGCCGTCGTGCGGCGGCTCGCAGCTCTCGCGCACGCCCGCCGTGCAGGCGCACAGCTCGAGCGCCGCCGTCGACCGCCGCCGCTCGAACAGCGGCAACGCCTCGACGCCCAGCTGCGCCCCGTTCGCCACCTTCGCGGCCAGGTCGTCCTGCACGTAGGCGAAGCGCACGCCCAGCAGGCGCACCGGGTCGAGCGCCGCGCGATCTTTGAGCTCGGCCAGCGTCTCGAGGCTCACGCACTCCTCGAGCGTGAGCAGCCCCAGCTCGGTCCGCTCAAGCGCAGCCACGTGCGCCGGGCATCCCAGCGCCACGCCCGCGTCGCGCGCGAGCGCGCGGATGTAGGTGCCCTTCGACACCTCGAACGACACGTCCCAGGCGGGCAGCGTCGCCCCGTCGCCCTCGTGCACACCCAACAACCGGGCATCGTACACCTCGATGTCGCGCGGCGCAAGATCGATGATGTTGCCGGCGCGCGCGGCTTCGTAGGATTTCTTCCCGTTCACCTTGATGGCCGAGTACGCCGGCGGCATCTGCTTGCGCTTGCCCACGAGGCTCGCCACGAACGCGGCGGCGAATTCGGGATCGAGCACCCGCGCGGGCACCTCGCCCGTGCGCACCACCTGGCCGGCCGCGTCGTCGGTGTCGGTGCCGGCGCCGAACGCGATGGACACGCGATAGCGCTTGTCGTGCCCTGTCAGGTAGTTCCCCAGCCGCGTGGCCGGGCCGATGCAGATGGGCAGCACGCCCGTGGCCATGGGGTCGAGCGTGCCGGTATGCCCCACGCGCCGCTCGCCGAAGATGAAGCGACAGCGGTTCACCACGTCATGAGAGCTCATGCCAGCCGGCTTGTTCACCCCGACGACCAGCGACAACCCCGAGAGTCCCCGTTTCACGCGCCGCACGCCTCCCCGCTCGCGGCAAACGTCGCGGCAAGCGTGCGATGAACCAGGTCCCGCGCCTCGTCGATGGAGCAGTGCAGCGTGAAGCCGGCCGCGGCCACGTGGCCGCCCCCGCCGAAGGAGCGCGCGATGGCCGCCACGTCGGTGGCGTCCTTGGCGCGCAGGCTGCCGCGCACGGCATCGCCCTGTTCGCGCAGCATGCAGGCCACGCGCACGCCCGACACCGAGCGCAGCGCGTCGATGATGGGCTCGGCGTCGGCCTTCACCGCGCCGGTGGCCTCGAAGTCCTCGCGGGTGAGCCAGCTCATGGCGAAGGCGCCCTCGCAACCGAACGCCATGCGCTCGACGGCGATGCCCTCGAGGCGCACGGACGGCAGCGAGCGGTTCTGGAAGATGTCGCGCGATACGGTGGCCGGATCGGCCCCCGCTTCCACCATCTCGGATGCGGCGCGCATGGCGGCCGCGTCGGTGTTCTGGTACTGGAAGCGGCCCGTGTCGGTGACGAGGCCCGTGTAGCAGCTCAGCGCCACGTCGCCCGCCCGGTCGACGCCGAGCAGGCCGGCGAGCTCCCACACGAGCATCGTCGTGGATGCGGCGGCAGGGTCGACGTACACGAGGTCGGTCATGGCGGTATCCACCGCGTGGTGGTCGACGGTCACCGAGAGCTCGCAGGCGTCGCGCAGCGCGGCGGCCGCCTCCCCGATGCGCTCGCTGGTGGGAACGTCCACCGCCACGAACGTGCGGGCGACGCCGTCGAAGGACGCCGCCGGAACGAGGTCCGCGGCGCCCGGCAGAAAGACGAGCCGCTCGTCGATGGGCTCGTCTTTCGCCAAAAGGCAGGTCACGCGCTTGCCGAGCGCTTTGAGCGCCGCGGCCAGGCCAAGCTGCGAGCCCAGGCAGTCGCCGTCGGGGCTCACATGCCCGCAGATGATGAAGTCGTCGTGCGCTTGCAGGGCCTCGGCAATGGATGCGAGGTCGGTGTTGGTCTGGGGCGTGACCGCCATGGAGTCTCCCTACTCGTCGTGATGCGCCGCCAGCTCGGCTTCCGCCTCGCGGTCGGCCATGATGTCGGCATCCGCCGGCACGTCGCTGTCCGTGGGTGCGACCACCTTGTTGCGTGCGGCATCGCGCTCGAGCGCCGACGCGATGCGTTCGGCTTCGTCCACGCTCTTGTCCAGCAAGAAGCGCAGCTCGGGGGCGATACGCCACGACAGCTGCTTCGCCATGAGCGAGCGGATACGGCCCGATGCCTTCTGGAAGGCCGCGGCCACGTCCTCGTAGCGATCGGGCTCGGTGGTGTAGAACACGTTGCACACGCTGCGGTCGTAGCTCACTTCGCAGCCCGTGACGGTGACCAGCTCCAAGCGCGGGTCCGATATTTCAAACAGCAGGATGCCCGCGATGATCTCGCGTGCCTGCTCGTTAACCTTGCGGTTGGATGAACTCTGTTTCATGATGCGTCTCCTTACCGATAAAGGTGTCTGCGCGAAACGCGCCCGCCGCATCCAGTGTAGCGTGGATGTACCGGCGAGCGCGCAGGCATACGCAGTGATAACGAACGGTTACTCCGTGCGCTCGACTTCCTTCACGGTGTAGCCTTCGATGTGGTCGCCCACCTTGAGGTCCTGGTAGCCCTTGATGCCGATGCCGCATTCGTAGCCCTGCTTCACGGACTTCACGTCGTCCTTGAAGCGGCGCAGCGACTCCATGGAACCCTCGAAGATGATGGTGCCGTCGCGGACGATGCGCACCTTGTCGTCGCGGTGGATCTCGCCTTCGATGATGTAGCAGCCAGCGATCGTGCCAACCTTCGGCACCTTGAACGTGTCGCGTACCTCGGCGATGCCGGTGTCCTCTTCCACGATATCGGGAGACAGCAGGCCCACGCGCGCGGCGTTGATCTCCTCGATGGCCTGGTAGATGATGCGGTACAGGCGGATGTCCACCTTCTCCTTCTCGGCCTGCTGCTTCGACTTGCCCGTGGGGCGCACGTTGAAGCCGATGATGATGGCGTCGGAGGCGGAGGCCAGCGTGACGTCGGTCTCGGTGATGCCGCCCACGGCCGAGTGCACGATGTTGATGCGCACCTCGGACTGGTCCATCTTCTCGAACGCGTCGCGCAGCGCCTCGATGGAACCCTGCACGTCGGCCTTCACGATGAGGTTCAGGTCGGTCTGCTTGCCCTCTTCGATGCGGTTGAACAGGTCGTCCAGGCTCATGTGGCTCTTGGACTCCTGCTCGGCCAGACGGGCGCGCAGCGCACGCTCCTCGGCCAGCTTGCGGGCGTCGCGCTCGTCCTCGAACACGCGGAACTCGTCGCCGGCCGTCGGCACGCTGTTGAGGCCGAGAATCTCCACCGGGTCTGCCGGCAGCGCCTGGTCGACATGCTTGCCGTGCGGGTCGACGAGGGCGCGCACGCGGCCGTACGACGTGCCGGCCACCACGATATCGCCCGGGTGGAGCGTACCGCGCTGGACGAGCACCGTGGCCACGGGGCCGCGGCCCTTGTCGAGGTTCGCCTCGATGACGAAGCCGGACGCCTCGGCGTTGGGGTTGGCCTTGAGCTCGAGCACGTCGGCCTGCAGGATGATGGTTTCCAGCACGTCGTCGATGTGCAGGCGCTGCTTGGCCGACACCTCCACGAACATGTTCGTGCCGCCCCACTCCTCGGGGATGACGCCGTACTCCACGAGCTCCTGACGCACGCGGTCGGGGTTCGCGCCTGGCTTGTCGATCTTGTTGACCGCCACCACGATGGGCACGTTGGCGGCCTTCGCGTGGTTGATGGCCTCGACGGTCTGCGGCATGACGCCGTCGTCGGCGGCCACCACGAGCACGATAACGTCGGTGACCTGGGCGCCGCGGGCGCGCATGGCCGTGAACGCCTCGTGGCCCGGCGTGTCGATGAACGTGATCTGCTGACCGTCGATCTCGACGACCGACGCGCCGATGTGCTGCGTGATGCCGCCGGCCTCGCTGGCCACGACGCCCGTGTCGCGGATGGCGTCGAGCAGCGACGTCTTGCCGTGGTCGACGTGGCCCATGACGGTGACCACGGGCGGACGGGGCATGAGGTCCTCGTCCTTGTCGTGGTACACCACGGCGTACTTCTCCTCCGGCGACACGACGCGCACCTTGCGGCCCATGTCGTCGGCGATGAGCTCGACGAGATCGTCGCCCATGGACTGCGTGAGCGTCAGCACCTGGCCGAGCATGAACAGACGCTTGATGATGTCGTTAGACGGCACGCCCAGAAGCTCGGCGAACTTCGCCACCGTGGCGCCCTGCGGGATCTCCACGACGGAGTCGTCGAGCACGAGCGTGGGATCGAGGCCCTTCTCGATGGCCTCGAGCTCCATGCGGTCGCGGGTCTCGGCCTCGCGCTTCTCCTTGCGCTTCTTGCGGCGGCCTTCGCCCTCGTGCGAGGTGGCGGCGGCAACGGCCGCGCGGGCCTCGGCGAGCACCTTGTCGCGCTGCAGCTTCTCGGCCTGCACGGCCATCTGCGCGTAGCGGTCCTCGGGCTGCGCGGGCTGCTGCCCGAGCTCGAGCTCGGGCACGACCTGCTCGACATGGCCGCCCTTCTTGCCCTTCTTCGCCGGACGCTCGGGCTTGGAGCCCTTGCGCGCAGCGTCGCGTGCGGCCGGAGCCGCCTGCTTCTGGGCTTCGATGCGCTGCTTCTCGGCCTCGATCTGCGACAGCAGCGAGTCGAACGCGGGCTTCTTGGCACCGAGCACGGGCGCGGGCTTCTTGGCAGCCGGCGCGGGAGCCGCGTTCTTGGCGCCGCCCTTGCTGTTGCGATTGCGCAGGGCCTCTTCCACCGCCTGCTTCTTGGCCACCTCGGCGGCCATCTTGGCCTGACGGGCGCGGGCGCGGGCCTCGGCGGCCTCGCGGGCGACGCGCTCCTTCTCGCTCTCGATCTGGCTGGCCAGGCTTTCGAACGGGGAGGATGCAGGGGCCTTCTTCGGCGCGGGAGCGCCGTCGGCGCCGACCGCCTGCTCGTCGTCGGACGAGCCCTCGGCGCGCAGGGCGCGCTCGGCCTCGCGGGCGGCGCGTTCCTGCTCGACGGCCTCGCGGCGCGCACGCTCCTCCTCGGCCTTGCGGGCCTCGGCTTCGGCGCGCTCCTGGGCGAGCTTCGCGGCTTCCTCGTCCTCGAGCTGCCCGGCACGTTGCTTGATCTCGGGCTCGAGGTTCTTGCGGATCTTCTCGACGTAGGCGTCCGCGAGCATGCTCGCATGGCTCTTCGCAGGGATCTTCATCTGTTGCAGCTTGTCGAGCAGCTCTTTGCTCGATATGTCGAATTCCTTCGCCAACTCATGTACTCGCATGCTGGCCATATACCACTCCTCTACTTCTATCTCGCTTCGCGCGCAGCCGAAGCGACGTCGGCGGCGATCCTGTCGTACCCATCGCTGCCGAGCGTCGCCTTGAGCGCCCGGTCGAGCTTTTTCTTCTTGCATGCGGCGGCGAAGCACTCCTCGGAGCAGACGTACGCCCCCCTGCCCGGCGCACGGCCGGTCTTGTCGAACGACACGACGCCGGACGGCTCGCGCACGATGCGCATGAGCTCGGCTTTACCCGCCAGCTTTCCGCACATGATGCAGCTGCGCTGCCCCTTCGTCGCCGTCATCCCAGGCCGCCCTCTCTCGAAACCCTCGTACGTTCTTACGCTTCGTCGAGGTCGGCGTGCACGCCGCAGTACCGGCTGCCCGGGCGGGCATGGTTGCGGCAGCGGGCGCCGTCCTCGTTGACGTAGGCGCACAGACCCGCCTCGTCGTCGACCACTTCGTCTTCGTCGATCAGCATGTTGTCCATCGGGGCCAGCGATTCGCCCGTGAAGCTGGCGCTCTTGATGTCGATGTGCCACCCCGTCAGACGCGCGGCGAGGCGGGCGTTCTGGCCCTCCTTGCCGATGGCCAGCGACAGCTGGTCGTCGGGCACCACGACGGTGGCGTAGTGGTTGTCCTCGTCGATCATGACGCGCGTGACCTTGGCCGGCGACAGCGCGTTGGCCACGTACACCGCCGGGTCCTCGGCCCACTGGATGACGTCGACGCGCTCGTTGCGCAGCTCTTCGACCACCATGCGCACGCGGCTGCCCTTCGGGCCGACGCAGGCGCCCACGGGATCGAGGTTCGCCTCGCGCGACGAGACGGCGATCTTGGAACGCGCGCCGGGCTCGCGGGCGATGGACTTGATCTCCACCATGCCGTCGTAGATCTCGGGAACTTCGATCTCGAACAGGCGGCGGATGAGGTCCGGATGCGTGCGAGACACGACGATGGCCGGGCGGGCCTGCTCGCCGCGCATCTTCGGCGCGTCGGAGTTCGGGTCGCGCACCTCGATGATGAGCACCTTGAGGCGCTGGTTGTGGCGGTAGTGCTCGTTGGCCGGGCGCTCGTTGCGCTCGTTCGGGTTGCGCTTCACGTCGTAATGGGGCAGCTCGGCCTCCACGCCGTCGCGGATCTTGATGATGGTGAAGTCCGGCGTGCCCTGCAGCACCGTGCCCGTGACGAGGTCGCCCACGCGATCGGAGAACTCCTCGTAGATGGACTGGCGGCCGGCTTCGCGCACGATGGACGCGATGACGCCCTTGGCGTTCTGCGCGGCGATGCGGCTCACGTCGTCGGGGGTGACGTCGCGCTCCTCGAACTCGTCGTACTCGCCCGTTTCCTCGTCGGGCTCGCCGACGGGCACGAGCTCGTACACGTAGATGTGACCGGTCTGGCGGTCGATGGTCACGCGAGCATCCCACTCGAGATCGAGGATGCGCTCGTAGCTTTTGGCGAGAGACTGCTCCAAACGCTCGATGAGGTAGAACTCGTCGATCTTGCGCTCGTGGGCTAACGCCTGCAACGCCTCAATCAGTTCTGAACTTGCCACGTCTTCGCTTCCTTTCCTCAGATGCTCGCTTTAGAGCTGAAATCGATCGTGCCCTTGAGATGGGCGCGCTTGATGGTGTCAAAGGGGATGACCGCCTCCGTGCCGTCGACGTCGAGCGTGACGGCCTGCTCGTCGGCGCTCACGATGGTGCCCGTCCACGCGCTGCGGCCGTCCACCGGCTGCGTCTTGAGCACGGCCGTGTCGCCCGCGAACCGCGCGAAATGCTCCGGCGTGCGCAGCGGCCGGTCGATGCCCGGCGACGAAACCTCGAGCGTGTACGCTCCGGGGAACGGGTCGAGCTCGTCCATGATGTCGTTGATCCACACCTGTGCGGAGGACAGCTCGTCGAAGCTCACGCCGTCGGGCGTGTCTATAAACACGCGAATCGTCGGCGCCTTCTTCGCGCCCACGACGTCCACCGTGACGATTTCGACGCCCTCCTGCTCCGCCCGGGGAGCCAACGCGTCCAGCAGTTGTTGTTCCTTCTTGCTCAGCACGCGCTTCCTCCTTCCCGTCCGGTTGCGCTTCGTACCCCACGTTCGCCTCCGTCCGTCGGACGGGTGCGAGTCCTTACAAACAAAGAAAGCGGGAACAAGCCCACTTTCTCGGTGTGTCGAAAGTATGGTGCGCGAAAACGCGCTTGCTTCTTTGTCGTACCCTGCATTTATACCATATCAACTGCGCTTTGCCTAGAGCGCCCATCAGCGCAGTCGCAAGTTCCCCACATTTTTCGCGTCGCCGGCGCAACGGCGATCCGAGCACGGAAGCGTCGCGGCGCTATGCAAGCCGCGGCTCCTCGAGCCCCTCCAGAACGTCGTCGATAGCGCGCGGGCGCACGAGGTCGATGAGCTCCTGCTGCGAATGCACGCCGCATTTCGCGAAGATGCTGCGCGCATGGGCGTGAACCGTATGCAGCGAGATGATGAGCTCGTCGCGGATGTAGGGGCGATTGCGCCCCTCGAGCAGCAGGAACGCCACCTCCGTCTCGCGCTTCGTGAGGCCGTACTCGTCGCGGACGAACCGCGCCTCCCTTCCCAGAAGGTCGTAGAACGCTCCCCCGCCCGTCGACGCCGCCCCCGGCTCGGAAGCCGATCGCCCCCGAGCCGGGCAGGCGGGCCGCTCCTGCGTTTTCGCCGCGGCGCTTGCCTTGTCGCCCACATGCATCCTCGAAGCCGGGAGTATCCAGCAAGGCTTGAACCCCACGAGCATCGTCGCAAGCAGCACCGCGCCGACAAGCAGCAGCGATACGCCTGCCGTCTGGCCATACCCCGTCTGGCCGACCACCGACAGGCCCGCCGCCACGCCGACGGTGACGCCAACCCCCTCGGCTGCCACAAGGCCGCCGAAGAACGCGGAGGGGCTCGCCTTCACGCGATGGACGTACTTGGCGCCGGCGATCCAGCAGCAGGCCTGGGCGCCGAACATCGCGACGAAGTTCACCAGGTAGGCCAGGGAGCGCCCGAATTCGGCGTCGACGACGTACAGGACGCCGCAGCTCAGCACCACGAGCGGCAAGGCCCATCGGTAGATAAGGGTGAAATTGACATGCCCGCTCAACACGATGCACAGCCCCAGCCCGGCGCCGGCGAACACGAAGGCGAGGGCGAAAGGCGGGAACAGCTCGTCGCCGCCCGTCATGCTGGGCGCGGCGAGGATCCGGAAGTACGAGAACAAAAACCACAGAAGCCCGTACAGCGCGAACACCGAGGCCACGTTCGCGAGCGGCCTGCGGTCGCCGACGGCAGCCCTCCCCCGTTCGGCGCAGACCGGGGGCGTCGCATCGGCGAGCGCATCGTCTGCGGCGCGCGGCCGTCCGAAGTCGGCGAAGGTCAAAACGGCGGCCGCAAGCGCGAGCAGGATGTTCAGGACGACCCGCAGGTAGCCGCCCGTGCAAAGGAGCGCAACGCACACGACCGACGCCAGCCCGAACGAGACCACCATCGTCGCTTCGGACTCGTCTTCCTCCCGGGCGCTGATCCAAGCTCCCCACGTCGCCGTCATGACGGCGATGGCCACGCCGCACAACGCCTCGCCGATGGCGGTGAACGCAGAGAGCCCTTCGCCGAAGAGATGGCCCACCCCCACGAGCGCCGAACCGACGGTTGCGCACAAGCCGGCCGCCACGCCCGCAGGAGCGCCCCCGAGTCGGGGGAAGCGGCCCAGCAGCAGCGCAGAGGCGATGCCCGCAACCGCGAGAGGCCCTTCGAGGCAAGCCCATACCCAGGCCGCGCACCAAAGAGGCTCGCGCGCTATTCCAAAGGCGGAGAGGAACAGGGTGTGGTAGCACCACGCCATGAAGAAGGTGAAGCCGAGGAGCTTGGCCTTCTGTCGAGTCGTCTTGAGGCGGGAACCGGCCGTCGACAAGCACCCGTCCTCTTCCCAGCAGCGAAGCATGTTCTTCAGATACGGCATTTCGATCCGGCCACCTCCCTATCGGGTCGCAGGATACCACACCGCACCCGTCGGGCGGGGAAGCCGGCAGGGGCGTTCGCGGCCGCTCGGAAAAATACCCACATCGTAGGTAGATGCGATCAGGCACGATGCCGAGGCGCCTGACGATCCTCCCCGCGTTGTGGCGATGCGTCCGGCATCGTGCGCCATCACACTGTGCCCGAAGGTGCACCAAGGCAAGACCAAAAGGAGGATTCATGGCACCAGAGAACATCAGCAGGCGTAGCTTTCTCGCAGCCGCCGGATGTGCGAGCGCGCTTTCGGTGGTGGGCGTGGGGCTGCCCGGCCAGCAGGCCGCAGCGTTCGCCGACGATGCAAGTCCCGCGGCGCCCGACGGGGCGCACACCCTGCCCGTCGAGGCGACGGTCGACCCGAAAACCGGGGAGGTGGAGGTGAACGACGAGGTGATCGTGCGCAACAGCGCGTGCCTCGGGTGCTACAGTTCGTGCGGAAACCGCGTGAGGCTCACGAAGGACGGCAGCCGCATCTTGACGACGGGAGGGAACCCCTACCATCCGAGCTGCGCCTATCCCTACCTCGATTTCGACGCTCCTCTTGAAGAGGAATACCGCTCGCTGAGCTTCGCCAACGGCAAGGGCAATATGCTCCGCGGGTCCGTGTGCGGTCGCGGCAACGCCTCGTTGGACGGCTACACGCAGCCGGATCGCATAACCACGCCGCTCAAACGGGCCGGCGCTCGGGGGGAGGGGAAATGGAAGCCCATCGGCTGGGATGCCCTCATCGAAGAAGTGACCGAAGGTGGGAGGCTGTTCGCCGACATCGGGGAAGACCGCGAGATCGAAGGCTTCAAGGCGCTGCATGACACGGAAACGCCCCTGAACCCCCGCGAGCCGAGCCTCGGGCCCGTCTCCAACCAGCTCGTTGCGCTCGGAGGGCGCAGCGACGGGCGCACGAACATATCGAGCCGCTTTACGAACTGCTTCGGCACCCTCAATTTCTACTACCACAGCTCTTCTTGCGGCGGCACCGCTGCAGCGAGTTCGCTGTGCGAGAGCTTCATGGGCTGGACCGCCCCCGACCTCGACGACTGCGAGTACGTTATCTTCTCAGGGTACTTCCCCGGCGGAAACGGGTTCAACTTCCAGGGCATCGGCAAGCGGGTTTCCGAGCGCCTCAAGCGCGGCGCGTGCTCGGTGGACGTTCTCGACCCCGCTCTTTTGAACGGATGCATCACCCCCACCATGGACGGCATCAACTGGGTCCCCCTCAAAACCGCCAGCACCTCGTCGGTCATCCTCGGCATGATTCGCTGGATGTTCGAAAACGATGCGCTCGATCCCGACTACCTTTCGATTCCCAACTGGGATGCGGCTTACGCGAAGGGCTTCGGCTGCTACACCAATGCGGGCTTCCTCGTCATTGACGACGAGAACCACCCGGGCTACGGGACGCTCCTGCGCGCAGGCGATGCGGGGCTCGAAGACCCGCCGGGCGCCGCCGACGCCGCCGCAGCAGCTACGGAAGAGGGGCTGCCCGCTCCCGAATACTACGCCGTCGTCGACGCGGCAACCGGCGAGCCGACGGTCAACACGCTCTGCCCTTCGGCGAAGACGGATTTCGAGGGCACCGTGAACGGCATCAAGGTGCGCTCGTCGCTGCTGTTCCTGGAAGACGGCGCCTTCGAGCACACGATGGACGAGTACGAGCAGATCACCTCCGTGCCGGCGAGCGAGATTGAGCGCATGGCGCGCGAGTTCACCTCGCACGGCACCAAAGTCGCCATGTACGGCAACGGCTCCACCGTCATGTCCAACGGAGTGGACACCGCCTTCGGCATGCGCATGATCAACGCCCTGGTGGGGTCTCACCAGATGATCGGAGGCTGCAACGCCATCGGCGGTTCCTTCACCGCCGACTACGACGGCGAGCGCTACCTCCTGGGAACCGTCGAAGGGCTGCCCGACGTCACCGCCGAGAACGCCACCCCCATCTGCCGCACCGGGAAGGCCTTCGACGCCACCGACGAGTACGCGAACCGCGTGGCTGCCGGGGAGAAGGACCCGCAGCCGAAACTTCCCTGGTTCCAGGCCTCGAACAGGTCCGACAACCAGGCGCTCATCTCCATCCTGCACGCCTATCCCTACCAGGCGAAGATCCTCGTCTCTTGGATGGCGAACACCCTCCAGGCAACGCCGGGCGCCTTTCGCGACGAGCTGCGCGACCGATTGAAAGACCCCGACATCGTGCCCCTGCACATAGCCTGCGACGTGGTGGTTGGAGAACATGCGCACCTGGCAGACTACATCGTCCCCGACACGAACCCGTTCGAGAGCTTCGGATGCACCGGCGATCCCGGCATTTGGAGCGGTTTCGGCACCACCGTGCGCTGGCGCGTGAAAACGCCCGAGAGCTTAAGGCTCGACGACGGCCGCTATGCCAGCTACGAGGCGTTCGTGGTGGACGTGGCGAAGGCGTGCGACATGCCGGGCTTCGGCGAGGGCGCCATCATGTCCGCCGACGGCACGGCCCTCCCGTTCAACGACGCGCCCGACTACTTCTTGAAGGCGGTGGCCAACATCGCCTACGACCAGGAACCCGTTGCCGATATCGACGAAGCCGAAATCAAGATGCAGCGCCTCGACGAGCTGCCCGAGGAATGGAAGAAGGCCGTCACCGCCGAGGAGTGGCCCAAAGTCCTCAAAGTCCTCTCGCGCGGCGGCCGATACCTGCCGCTCGAGGCGATGCGCGGCGAGGACGGGCGAAGCGTCTCGACGATGGAGATGCAATCCTACGTCTACAGCGAGCCGCGCTACCTCTCCACCAACTTCTACACGGGAGCGCATGCCTCCCCCGTGGTGAGAACCACCCCGCAGACGTTCGTCGACGGCACGCCCTACTCCGACCATTACCCGGAAGAGGAGTACCCCTTCAAGCTGACGAACTACAAGCCGCGCTTCCGTTCGGTGTCGATGCTGGCGAACAGCCCCATCATGCAGGATATATGCGATCACAACTTCCTGGAGATCAACCTCGAGGACGCCCGCTCCCTCGGCATCGAGGACGGCGACCGCATACGGATCAGCGCCCCTACGGGAACGCCCATGACCGGCGAGGCCATGGTGCGCGCCGGCGTTGCGCGCGGCACGTTCGCGCTGGCCTTCGGCTACGGGCACCGGGCCTACGGCGCCCAAGACGTCGAGATAGAGGGCGTGGGAAAGCGGCCGGGAAACCCGCGTTGCGGAAGCGGCGTGGCCGTCGAGGTGATGGACGACATCGTGGTCAAAGAAGCCTCCTTCCCCGTCGCGGACCTGGAGTGGTCCTCGCCCGGCCGCAACGGCGGCATGTACAAGATCGAGAAGATGTGAGGAGGCCCGCTATGGAAGAACCGAGAACCCGCTACGGCATGCTCGTCGACCTGTCCCTGTGCATCGGCTGCAACGCCTGCACGGGCGCCGGCAAGCTGGAGAACGGCACCCCGCGCGAGCGTTTCAACACCTGGATCGAGAGCTTCGACGTGGAATCCGCCGGGCGCATCCGGCGCGCGAACGTGCCCAAGCAGTGCAACCACTGCAGCGATGCGCCCTGCGTGAAGGTCTGTCCAACCGGCGCGAGCCACAAGCTGGACGACGGAGTGGTGATGGTGGACCCTGACACGTGCATCGGCTGCAAGTACTGCATGGCGGCCTGCCCCTACCAGGTACGCTACCAGCTCGATACCGGCGAGGTGGAGAAATGCACGTTCTGCCACCATCGCGTGGAGAAGGGGCTCATGCCGGCTTGCGTCGGAACCTGCGTCACCAAGGCCCGCCTGTTCGGAGATATGAACGACCCCGAAAGCGATATCGCGAAGAGCATAGCCCGGGAAGGACGCGAGACGCTCTACCCCGATCTCGGCTTGGATCCCGCGCTCGGCTACGTCGGTCTCTCCGACCTTGAGAAGATGCCCGTTTTGTCCGCCATCCATCGCGGCGGCAACGTTTACAAACGCTACGAGGGGTGATGACGATGATTTGGGATGAACTGATCGCATGCTATTTGTTCCTGGCGGGACTCGGAGCCGGGGCGTTCGTGCTCGGCGCGCTGAGCTCATGGTCGAAGACGTCGAAGCCCCACCTGAAGAAAGCCGCGTACGTCATCGCGCCCGTTGCGGTGATCGTGGGCACGCTGCTGCTGGTGGTGGATGCGAGGGCGGGGTTGCATGCCCCGCTGCGATTCCTGCACCTCGTCTCGAACCTCTCTTCGGTCATGGCTTGGGGCGTTATCATATTGTCCCTGTTCATTATCGTAAGCAGCGCGAGCCTCATCATCTTGCTTGCGAAGAAGAGCACGCCGAAAGCGCTCGACATCGTCGGCATGGTGCTGGCCCTGTGCGTCGCGGCGTACACGGGCGTGCTGCTCGGAGACGCCGATATCGCATTCCCCCTCTGGAACATGGCCGTCTTGCCCGCCCTGTTCGTCGTTTCGGCGGCCTCCACCGGCTTCGCCGCCGTGCTGCTGGCAACGGGCCTCGTCGCCCCCGAGGAGACGAGGGCATACCCGCTTGCCTCCAAAGCGGGTATCGTCCTGCCGGTGCTGGAGGCCGTGCTCATCGCGGTGCTGCTCATCGTCACGGCGCATGCGGAAGGATCGGCCGCCGTGGCGGGATCGGCTTCGGTCGAGGTGCTTTTGACCGGCTCGTACGCCCCCGCGTTCTGGATATGCCTGGTGGTCGTGGGGCTCGTGCTGCCCTTGGGCATCGAGCTTGGTTCGCATCGCGTTGCAGCGGCGCCTGAGGACGGCTCGGCGGCGAAACGCCGGCCGTTGGCGCTGGCGGGCGAAGTAGGCGTTCTCATAGGGGGATTCACGCTCCGCTACCTCGTGGTCATGGCGGCGGTCGCCGTCGGCGCAGCAGCCTGAGCGGATGTCATCGTTCACGAAAGGAGGAGCACCTTGCCTGTCAGCAAAGCCGTCTACGCCCCCCGAGGGACGTCCGCAGAAACAGCCCTCGGGCTGAGCACCGTCTACGAGGTCCTATGCGAAGCGCTCATCAACGTGCCGAGCGCCTCCATCGTCGGGGACGTGCGCCGGGTCGCGCGCTTGTTCGGCACCGATGCCTTCGAGGGCATCGGTGCCTCCGCTCAGCTCGAGCAGCGTTTCTACGATCGCTTTTTCATACCGATCAGCCCGGTTTTCGTCCCGTTGTCAGAAAGCCGCATCGAAGGGTGCCGCATCATCGGCGGAAAACGCTCCTTCGGCCCCGCGGTTACGGGGACGAGCAGGCACGTGGAGACGCTCTGCGAGCAAACGGGATTCGACTTCCGCGCCCTTGAGGGTTTCGATTCGGCGGTTCAACGCCTTTCGAGCGACTCGCTTGCCGCGGAGCTCGCCTTCCTCGCCTTCCTGAGGATGCGGTTCGCCACGGGTTCGTGCGCATACGAGAGATTCGCCGCCGTCCTGCTCGACCGCCATACCGCCTGGGTTGAAAAGGCCGCTGCCTTCATGGAGGGCCAGGACGACGACTTCTACGCACGTCTCGTGCGCCTTGCCGCGCAGATCCTCGCCGCCGACCGCGAGACAGCAATCGCGGCGCATGCGGGCTGCCGGACGTGAGCGACGGCGCGGCCACGATGGCTCCGACGAGGAACGCCCCCGGTTGCTCTCGGTTCCCACGAGCGCCCCCTCAGAGGGAATCGAGCATGAGCACGATGCGCACGATGGCGCGGTTTTCCTCGATGTCGGCGTAGAGCGCGCCGTGGTGGCGCTCCGCCACCTGGCGCATCGTGGGCAGGCCGAGGCCGTGGTGCTCGGCGTCGGGTTTGGTGGTGGCGCCGAACGCGGCGTCGGGAGCCACGGTGTTCTCGCAGCGGATGGCCAGGCGGCCGGCGCGCTCGTGCATGGACAACGTCAGCGCGGGCGCATCGCCGGTTGCGGCGCGGGCGCGCTCGCAGGCCTCCACGGCGTTCGACAGGAGGTTCGACAGGAGCACGACGAGCTCGGTGCTCTTGATGTTGAGCGCGGCGGGCACCTGCACGTCCCACGACACGCGGACGCCCGCCGCCTGCGCCGGCGACAGGTAGGCCGCCATGACGGCGTTCACCTCGAGGTTGTCGGCGTAGCGCAGCGGCGCCTCGGCCTGCTGCTGCTCGCTCAGCTCGTCGAGGTAGGCGCGGCAGCGGTCCCACTCCCCCGCATCGGCCATCTGGCGCAGCGCGCCCACGTGATGGCGCAGGTCGTGACGCGCGGCGCGCGTGGCCTCCTCGCCGCGGCGCACGTGGGTGAGGCTCGTCTCGGCCGCGCGCACCTGCACCTCGAGGTCGCGCACCTGCTCGCTCGCCGCGCGCAGCCGGCGCACGCGCTCGACGAGCATCCAGCCGAAGACGGCCACGAGGAACAGCGCCGCGTACTCGTTCTGCCACAGGCCGTACAACGGCTCGTACACGTTGTTGTCCAAGAGGTTCGCGATGAGCGACGCCCCGAGCACCGCGCAGCCGTACAGCACGAAGCGAGCCTCGGCGCTGCGGTTGATCAGGCCGAGGGCCGCGCACGCGACGAACAGCGACCAGCACGCCACGCGGAAGACGCTCTGGAAGGCCCCGTACGCCTGGATGGTGGCGGGAGCCGCGGGGATGACGAGCGCCACCCAGACGAACACCACGACGGGCACGATCACGAGCGCGCGCAGGGCCATGCGCAGCGCGCGCTGGCGAAGCGCGCCCGCCGCCCGCGCGGCGAGCGCGAGGGCGCACACGAGCACGAGGGCCCACGCGGCGTCCTCCACCGCGTACCACCACGGCCCCGTCCAGCCGAGCCGCCATGCGAACGCGTGGAAGCCCGCCACCGCGAGCGCGGCGCACAGCACGCCGAAATCGCGCACGAGCGCATCGCCGTCGCCGCGCCGGCGCACGGCGAGCGCGAACAGGGCCGCCGCCGCGGGCACGAGCACGAGCACGCTCGTGGCGAACGTGTTGGCGAGGTCCACGTCGGCGATGGCCTCGGCCGAGCCGAGCACGGGCGGGTACACGAGCCCGCCGTAGTAGTGCGTGCGGTTCTCCACCTCGAACACGAGCTGGGTGTCGGCGCCCACCGTGAACGCCACTTCGGCGCCGTCGCCTTGCGCCGACACGGCGCGACCGTTCACGTACAGGGTGTAGTCGGTGAACACCTCGGGGATGAGCAGGACCACGGCCCGCTCGGCCTCGGCGCCGTCGTAGTGCAGCGCGAGCCGGTACGTGGCGCTGCCGAAGGCGCCCGCGTCGCCCGGCGCGTAGGAGAAATCGGAGTATTGGCCGATGAACGTGTCGATCTCGTCGCCGCCCTCCACGGAGAGCCGCCACCCGTCCACGAGCGGGATGGGGTGGTCGAAATCGGCGTCGGCGAGCACGAGCGAGCCGTGCGCGCCGTAGGGCGGGCCGGCAAGGTATTTGCTATCATGGTAGTACGCGAGCGCGAACACGCACCCCGCCACCAGGAAGATGGCCACCGCGGGCGCAACGGCGCGATACAGAGCACGAACCGACATGAACCGCCTTCCGCGACGACAAGGAGCCTCCGTGTTGCATCGTACCAGAAAACGCGCCCGTCGCACGCTCGCATGCTCGCTCGGATTCGCCCTTGCAGCCGCGCTTGCCCTGCCGGGCGGCGCAGCGTTCGCGTTCGTCGGCGGCGGAAGTATGGGAGGCGAAGACGCCATCGACCACGTGGACAAGCCGTTCGGGCAGATCGTTCGCATCATTCCCGACCGCGGCATGAGCGCGCTGCTGTTCCTGCCGTCGCTGCCGGTCGACCCGTACCAC